>JGI994J12354_10001648_pt1 | contig 22467 bp, 17 predicted proteins | sample IntmicLarv3ML3BL_FD_12354 | JGI IMG/M metagenome (IMG submission 12354) | reverse complement strand
CCCCCCATATTTTGGTAATGGCCCAATTATTGGTGAGTGTTCCTGATTGTATGACTATTATGTGGACTGCGTTGTCGAAATGTGCTATACTTCACTGTCCGAATGTGCTATAATCAATCGAAGATATACTAAATCAACGAAATTGTTAACCGTGAAACCGAGGTGATATGTATGAATCTAGCCGAATACTATAGCCAATACTCCACCGCAGAAGAGCGGATCCGAAATGCACACCTGGTTACTCCGCAGAAGCTCAATCTCGAAGAATTCTGTTCTATGTACTCCGTCGCAGAGGAGCGCCTGAAAAATGCGCATATGGCTCATCCCCAGCTTAAGTTGAATCGCCCCCACCAGCGGGATATCTTAACTGAGAAAATCAAGCAGCAAATGGGAGAAATCGGCGATATCCGCCTCATCGCAACCACCCTGACAGAGGATAAAAACTTCTCAACTCCTACTGACATAGGGCTGTATGCAAGCCCCAGATACTATCCCTGTGTATGGCATTCGCACACCTACCTGGAAATCATCTATGTTGCAAGCGGATCTTGTATAAACTACCTCCGCTCAGGCGAAACCACGCTTGTCAAAGGCGACTTTTTCATCATCCCACCGGAAACAAGCCACGCGGTTTCTGTTTTTGACGACGAATCGATGGTGATAAACATAACCGTTCGCTCCAGTACCTTCGCCGATACATTTTTTAGTGCGCTGAGCGAGGACGAAGTTTTTCTGGACTTTTTCAAACAAGCCCTCTATGGGCCCCCAGGTGATTTATTTCTGCTGTTCCGCACCGGAGAGGATGAATTTCTCAGGAATAAAGTTGAGGAAATGGTCGCGGAATTCGTGGGAAAAAACGCATTTCTCCGCCAAATGCTGAACTCACAGTTCTTACAGCTCGCCATACATATAGCGCGCCATCACAGGGATAGTGTCCTGCTTGGCAACAGCGCCGACTCAAGCAATGAGGCCTTCGGGCTTATACTGCGATATATACGGATTCATTACCGCGACGCAACAATTCAAAAGCTCGCGGATGCATTTGGTTACAGCGAGCGCCATATCAGCCGACTGATTAAGGAGAATACCGGCAGCACATTCACTGCGCTTGTCAGCGCGATGAAGCTTCAGGAAGCAACGCGCCTGCTGACAGATGAAAAACTTACAATTCAGCGGGCAGCAACACAGGCAGGGTACGCAAACATAAACGTTTTTTACCGTATGTTTCATAAAAAATACGGAATGACTCCGATGAACTACCAAAAGAAGTACATGACTACATGAATATTTTATAGTTACAAATTGTTGTTTACAATAACGCCGAAAGACGAATCATTGACCTTTTCGGACATTAGCGTTGCTTCCCGAGGACATTCACAGTCTCCTTTTGCAGCGCCACTGCCACAAGTATTTTTTCTTCCCGCCGCGCACCTTATATTGCCCATGTCCAATTTTCGCTTGACGCCAGCTTGAATTCGTACTATAATTACGCCATATTGTTCACGGATTTTTTAACAATATTAAGTTCGTAAGTATTTTATTATGAGGTGAATTTATGCGTTGGAAAAAGAACATGGGAGCACTTGATCTGTCGAAATTCAAGGATATACTCGTTGAGGACGAGGACGGAAGCATCCAGCCCAAGAGCGAGCCGTATTTCAAGGCAAAGCAAATCGCGCCCGGAACATGGCAGGTTTTGAGTGACGGCGACTATACCTATGTCATCGAGGGTGACGACGAAATTATCGCAATCGACAGCGGAATGGGTGCGGGCAACATCCGCGAATTCTGCCAGACGCTCTCTGACAAGCCTCTTTACCGCCTTTTCAACACGCACAACCATTTCGACCACACGCTGAACAACTACCAGTTTGATGTCGTCTATATGTCGGACAAATGCTACGAGGGTCGCTGCCGCGCCTTTGGGGATTTCGCTGGTATGGATATTCCGGACGATTACCCAGTTGTTTTCCTTAAGGACGGCGATGTTATAAACCTCGCTGGACGCGAAATCGAGGTATACAACATTGAGGAGCATTGCAGCGGCTCGCTCCAGTTCCTTGACCGCCGCGAGCGCATACTTTTCTGCGGCGACGAGCTGAACGGCAACTTCTTCGACAGCCGTATCTCAGTTGAGCACTCCTTTAAAAATGTGAAGCGCTGGATGTCCTTCCGCGACGCGTATGACACCCTCTGCGCCGGAAACGGAATCCACGACGCAAGCTTCGTCGATAAATATTTCGACACTCTTTCGTATATCCTCGATGGACATGAGCACGAGGGACAGGAGTACTATGTTCCCTACGAGGACCGCAGACCCTCGATAAGCGAAAAGGACGGCAAGAAAGTCCTCGCGCGCCGTAGCCCGAATATGGAATCGTTGTCGGTTGCTCTGAAAGCGGCCGGATTTGAAAAGCACCTTGAGTACAACGGCGGCAGGGGCTGCTTCTGCTTTAGCCGGAAACTCGGGCCAAACGGTCTTTTTGACCGCCAGCTTGAGATGAACGGCTGCCGCGTCTGCTACTACGTTAACAGAATTTGGGGTAAATAGGGCAAGGCCTCAGCTTTTAGCAAAATTCAAATCTAATAACTAATAAAAGCAGGCCATGTCTGGGTTTTTTATCACCCGAGGCATGGCCTGTATTTATTTATGACTTGTAATAACCTTTGTCATACCATAGTTTGGCATTATTCCCAAAAATATATCTCTGGTATTTTTAAAATTTTGCGTTCAATCATTGCTTTTTTTGAAAAAATAAGTTATATTTAACAAGTATAATTTATATCACAAAGGAAGAAGTGACAAAATGCAGTTTGATCCCGAAAAGGATGAGCAGGAGCTCAACGGAAATCCTATAGACGAATGTCCGGCGGAGGGCATGGTCGCAACCGAGGAAAATTCTGAAGGTTACGAGATTGACTCTTCCGATACGGGCACAGGCGAAAATTCCGTAAACCCGGATAAGCAAATTGACATTGAGGTTGAATCAAAGAGCCTTAGAAGAAAGCTTATCATTGCCCTGACATGGCCTTCACTCGCCGAAAATTTTCTGACGTCAATGATGTCCATGATGGACATGATTATGGTTGGCGGCCTTGGCGCATATGCAATATCGGCCGTCGGCCTCGCCACTCAGCCGAGGTTTATAATGCTTGCGGCGTTCATGGCGATGTCTGTCGGAACTACCGCCCTCGTCGCAAGATGTAAGGGCGCGCGCGATCAGGACGGAGCGAACTTGGCTTTCCAGCAGTCGGTTATAATTACAGCCGCCCTCACCGCTGTACTGTGCGTTGCCATGAATTTCTTCGCCGAGCCGCTTGTTCGCTGGCTTGCCGGCAAACAAATTTCCGAGCAAACGATACAGGAAGGTCTCACCTATCTGAAAATCCAGATTTATGGATTCCCGACCCTTTCATTCACCTTCGTCATCAATGCTGCGCTCCGAGGCGCAGGCAACACAAGGGCGTCTTTCCAGAACAACACCGTCGCCAATGTCGTCAATGTCTGCCTGAATTACTGCCTTATCAACGGACACTTCGGCTTCCCTCGTATGGAAGTCGCGGGCGCTTCGCTTGCAACAGTTATCGGTCAGTGTGTCGGCATGACACTCGCCATCTACACCGCCGCGAGAGGGAAATACTACATAAAGCTCAGCTTCAAAAAGCGCTGGAAGCTCGACTTCACGATGATTTCCCGCATTTTGCGAATCGGAATTCCCTCGCTGCTTGAGCAGGTGATTATGCGCGTCGGTATGCTGTGGTTTACCACAATCGTTACGAACTTGGGCGAAACTCCGTACTCCGCACACATGGTCGCCATGAACATCCAACAGCTCTCGTTCACGACCGGAATGGCGTTCGGTACGGCAAGTACAACCCTCGTCGGTCAATGTCTCGGACGAGGGCGGGCGGATCTTGCAAAGATATACGTCAAGATGACTCAGAACATGGGCTATATCGTGTCAATTATAATTGCGCTGGTCATGTTCTTCTTCGGTATGCAGCTTGCGGGCTTCTATTCAAAGGAAATGGTTATCATCACTCTCGCCGCCGACATGCTGAAGATTATCGCGATTTCAAACCCCGTCTCAAACGCGAGATTCATCTTCGTAAGCGCTCTTCGCGGCGCGGGCGACGCACGCTTCATGGCTGTTATCACATTTATTGGCGTTCTACTTGTACGTCCCCTTCTTAGCCTCCTGCTCACAAACGTGTTCGACATGGGGCTCTATGGTGTATGGATTGCGCTTGTCTCCGACAGTCTACTCTGTTTCGTCCTTTCGGGCCTCCGGTATAGGAGCGGAAAGTGGATAACGCTCAAGGTCTAGCTATACTCTGAAAGGTCTGGTCTCATGCTATGCAAGTATGTTTTTACGGCCTCGGCGAGGTAGATAACGCTCTATTAAAATTCGCGGTGATAGTCAGTCGCCACGGCGGGAAATGGGTCTACTGCAAGCACCGCGAAAGGAAAACTTGGGAAATTCCGGGCGGTCACAGGGAACCGGGTGAGCAAATCCTCGAAACGGCAAAGCGCGAGCTACACGAAGAAACTGGTGCGGTAAAATTTGACCTCACTCCCATCTGTGTCTATTCCGTCAAGCGGGAAACGCAATCCCCGGACAACGAGAGCTTTGGGCTTCTCTGCATTGCCAATATAACAGAGTTTCAGCCACAGCTTGAATCTGAAATCGAAAAGATCGCGTTTTTCGAGCGAGAACCCGAAAATCTCACCTACCCCGAAATACAGCCCGCGCTGCTCGCAAAAGTCCAACAGGCGGGCTACAGCCTGTAATATTTACAATAAAAGCCACAGAACACTTTTGTGTTCTGTGGCTTTTTGCGAGGTTTATTTAAGGAAGGAGGAATTCTTACAGTTTAGTGCGTGGTCTGCGCCTCGACGACGCTTCCGCCAGCGTATTGGAGACGTAGCTTCGGCTTCTCAATTTTGCCGGTTGGGTTGCGCGGCACGGGAGCAAAAATTATCTTGCGCGGACGCTTGTAGCGCGGAAGATCGCCGCAAAACTCCATGATTTCTTCCTCTGTGCAGGTTTCACCTGGCTTGATTTCGATCACTGCGCCCGCGATTTCACCGAGGCGCTTGTCTGGAAGTCCGATTACCGCAACGTCCTTGATTTTTTTGTTCGCGCGGAGGAAGTCCTCAATCTGAACCGGGTACAGGTTTTCGCCGCCGGTGATTATTACATCCTTCTTGCGGTCCACAAGGAAAATGAAGCCGTCCGCATCCTCCTGCGCCATGTCGCCTGTGTGCAGCCAGCCGTTTTTCAAAACCTCGGCGGTCGCCTTTTCATCTTTGTAGTAGCATTTCATTACGCCGGGTCCTTTGATTGCAAGTTCGCCAACACCGCCGCGCTCGACGGTTTCGCCGTTTTCGTCAACAATCTTCGTTTCCCATTTGTAGCCTGCTTTCCCGATTGCGCCGACCTTGTGGATGTTCTCCATACCGAGGTGGACAGAGCCAGGGCCGATGGATTCGGAGAGGCCGTAGTTTGTGTCGTAATCGTGGTTCGGGAAGATTTCCTTCCAGCGCCTAACGAGGCTGGGCGGTACAGGCTGCGCACCGATATGCATAAGCCGCCAGTTGCTGAGGTCGTATTTCGAAAGGTCGATTTCGCCCGCGTCAATCGCGTCGAGTATATCCTGCGCCCACGGCACAAGAAGCCACACAATAGTCGCCTTTTCGTCCGCGGCGGTTTCGATAATCCACTTCGGGTTGGTCCCACGAAGCAGAACTGCTTTGCTGCCGGAGAGAAGGCTGCCGAACCAGTGCATTTTCGCGCCGGTATGGTACAGCGGCGGAATGCAAAGGAACATATCATCGCGGTTCTGCTGATGGTGGTTCTGCTCAGTCTCACAGGCGGAGACAAGGCTCGCGTGGTCGTGCAGAATCGCCTTGGGGAAGCCCGTCGTTCCAGAAGAGAAGTAAATCGCGCCATCATCCGCGTCGGTAATCTTAATGCAAGGGTCGATTTCAGACATGGCTGCTGCCGACACAGTGTAGTCCTCGGCAAATTCCGGCACATCGTCTCCGACAAAAAACATCATCTTAATTTTCGGGATGTCGCCTTTGATGTCGTTTACGCGGGTTATAAACTCCGGCCCAAAAATCAGAACCGACGAATCCGAAAGGTCGAGACAGTATTTGATTTCATCCGCCGCGTAACGGAAATTAAGCGGTACAGCCTTTGCACCGGACTTCAAAATTCCGAAGTAAATCGGGAGCCACTCAAGGCAGTTCATAAGCAAAATTGCAACATTGTCGCCGAATTTTACTCCACGCGAAATAAGCAGATTTGCTACACGGTTCGCCTGGTCGTCAAACTCTTTCCACGTCATCTGGCGGCGGAAAGCAGAGTCGCCTGTCTCGACAAGCTCCTGTTCTTTCCACGGTTTCTTAGAGTTCTTTTCTTCAAGCTCCGGGTTGACCTCGGTCAGCGCCGCCTCATCGGGATAGAGCTTGGCGTTCCTGATTAGAAATTCTGTAATAGGCATAATTATTTTCTCCTTTTATGTTTCGCGCCCTACGAGCGCTTCATTTTCTTCTTGGAAATTGTAAGTGTTATGACTAGCATGGCGCTAACAGCCGCCATCGCCGCGAGGACTATAAACTGCAAATCTTTGCTGATTCCGCCGATTATCATCGGGAAGAACAACGCCGAAAGCATGAAGCCGACCATTACCATGCCGTAGTTTGAGCCGACATTTTTTAGCCCGAAGTACTCCGATGTGATAAGCGGGTAAATCCCTGACGAACCGCCGTAGCAGAGCGCAACAACCGCGATGGATACAATGAAGAGCGCGCCCGTCGCAAAGCTGAGCAAGCCTGTGAATATGCAGGTCGCGATAATGATCGTGAGCGCCGCCTTCTCCTTGCCGATTTTGTCCGCAAGCATTGGAACGACGAGCCTGCCGATAGCGCTCGCGACTCCGGTTATCTGGACGATAATCGTGCCGAGGTTATCGGCGAGATTTCGCTCAAGCGCGAGGGTTTTGAACGAGGGGTTCAGGATGAAGAATGAAGCCGTGAACAGCATCATCGAAAGCGCGATGAAATAGAACTGCTTTGTTTTGAGCATTTCACCCGTCTCATACTGCTTCTGCTCGGTTGCGCCACCTGCGGCTGCCGTCGGAGCAGTCTCGGGCGGGAAGCAGATGAATTTGAAAAGCGCCAGCGTCACCACGCAGAAAACAAGGGCCAGCACGCGGAAAGTGTTGACTACACCGAGTGAACCAACGAGCGCCTCGACCAGCGGAGCAAAGATTACCGTAGAAAATCCGAACGAGCAAACGCTGATTCCGGTGGCAAGTCCGCGGCGCTTGGCAAACCACTTCTGCGCGCTTGTGATAATAGCATTATAGCCCATGCCGACGCCGAAACCGCCTATTATGCCGTATGCAACATAGATGAGCCACGCCACGCTTGAGGGTACAAACGAGGTTATAAGCATTCCCGCCGCGAGCAGCAGTCCGCCGCTGAGGACGACCTTCTGAGCGCCAAGTTTAACCTGGATTTTTCCGCCGATCAGAATTCCGAGAACGAAGCAGCAGAGCATGAACGACGATGTGAGCTTTGCGCTCGCGATGTCCCAGCCCCAATGCTCGCTGACGGGCATTGCGAAGACGCTCCACACGTAGAGAATGCCCAAAAAAAGCTGCATTATAGCGCCCGCGACAAGTGTGATGGTTCCCTGTTTTGTTGATGTTTTTGCCTGACTCATTAAAATCCTCTCCATTCGTTTTGGGTAGCAAAAAGCTCGCCCTTATTCAAAAGGACGAGCGTTAAATCTCGTGGTACCACCTAATGTTTACGAACAGCTCACGCTGCACGCCTTATTGAGTACTCCGGAAAATCCGGGATATACTCTAGCACATATAACGGTATGCGGGCATCCGTCGCCTCCTACGCAGCCAAAGCCTTCAGGGCGAAGCTAGAAGATGTATTCACTCGCGGAGTCCGTGCACCTCTCATCGACCGGTAACTTTCTGTCCGAATCCTTGTGCGAGTTACTATTTCTTCATCACAGCTTTTGTCGTATTAAATTGTGATTCCCATTTTAAAACCCTTTGGTCTGTTTGTCAAGCCTCAAAATAAAATTAGGTAGTTTTGCACTAATTCCCGAAAATATTTTGCAATATTTTCGGGAATTAGTGCAAAATTTCAATTCATTTATCACCGAATTCCAATTCTGCCCCTACCATTCAGACAAAGAACGCTCCGAAAACTCCGGCGGCAAGCGTCAATAAAATCGGGTTCAGCTTGAACTTGATGTTCCCCATCGCGACTATGACAAAAACACCTACCATCATAAGCGACACCGTGCCGAGTGGGTCGGAAAGAATCGTCGAGGTGTCCATGCCCGGGTTCAGAAGCACGCCCGACGCAATCATCAGCGCAGCGGCTGCTATAAGCCCGACAGCTGCGGGCTTTATACCCATCAGAAATCCGTTCATAATCGAGCTTTCGCGGTACTTTTTAATGAAATGCATGACTACCAGAACGATGATAAACGACGGAAGCATAACGCCGAGCGTTGCCACGAGCGCGCCCCAGAAGCCGGAGTGTAAATAACCCACATATGTCGCTGCGTTTATCGCAATCGGGCCGGGCACAATCATGTCGAGCGCATTCAGGTCGGCGAACTGCTCAACAGTTATCGACAGCTTTTCGCACTCGACCATAATCATCGACATCATCGTGTACCCGCCGCCGAAGCCGCAGATTCCGATTTTGAAAAACGTGTAGAACAACAGGAGGCAGTCGTATAAATAGGCCATCATTTATCTCTCTTTCTTATGCCGAAACGATAGAAAATAAATCCCGCAGCGCCCGCGAGAAGTACCACCAGCGGCACGCTGACATTGAAAATGAACACAAGAACAAAGGCCGCAGCCATCACAATGACCGAATACAGCGACTTGATATTGTGCTTTCCAAGCGAGACGGCGGCGGAGAAAATCAGCGCGGCGGAGGCTGCGCGGATACAGCGCATAGCTCCCATGACTGGCCCTTCCTGCGGGACATACTGCATGGCAATTGTCGCGACAAGCATAAGGACAAAGGCGGAAAACGTTGCGCCGAGCCCGGCGATGAGCATACCCGAAATGCCTGCGGCACGCTTGCCGACGAACGCCGCGCAGTTCAGCGCGATGATTCCCGGAAGCGTTTGCGAGAGGGTGGCATACTCCATAAATTCCTCTTTCGTCAGCATTTTGTACTTTTCGACAAGATCCCGCTCAATAAGCGGGAGCATTGCAAGCCCGCCCGCAAATGTCAGCGTGCTCGCCTTGAAAAAAACCAGAAATAAATGCCACAGCGTTGTCAGTTTTTTGTCTTTCATCCGCTCATCCTTTGTGTTTTATTGTCGTGCGTGGATTATTTCGCTGGAATTTATCATTCAAATCAAATTTTGCCAAACCTTTTTTATCGGGTGCCGAATAACTGTTTTTAGCTTTGCTGGTTCCGTTTTACGGGGGTCGCTCAAATAAATTTCATGGTGGAATCTGTTTTCGGAAACATCAATTGCATAGCCCTCTGCTTTCGCAAAAGAATCCATCTTGGCAATTGTCTCCGGCTCATCATCGTATGAGCCAATGTGCATACACTGGACACAGACACCTTCGTCATAAGTTAATAGTTCAACCTTGGAAAAATTAAGCTTTTTCTTTTTTGCGGCTTCGGAAACCGCCCAATCAAAATCTTTTATTGTGACAAAATCGGGCAATCGGATAATCGAAATCCACTTAAAACCCTCTTTACGGGTGTAGTCAATTCTTTCTGTGCCGTCCTGCCACCAGAAGCCCTCCAGCGGCGGCACGACATATTCAAAGAAACCATCTATCCTGTAATCTCCTTTGCAGCTCATTTTTATCGTATATGCCACACCATATAGCAATGCCTGCGCGACACTGTATTCGCCGTTTTCATCATTTGGGTCGCCTTTCCCCCTAACGGCAAGATAGTTCATTTTGGGAATTTCGATAATACCCGGTTTTTCTGGGGGCAGATAAAATTCTTTATATTCTTTTTTATAATCAAACGCCATATACGCCACTCCTCAACTAAGTATACTAAAGTGCGCAAAACCTCCGCATTCGCTCCTATTTGTTTTCCTTAAGCCAACCGATTGCACAGGCGGCATATGCCGCAGCACCCTGACACAAAACCTCCTCGTTGAACCTGACCATTGGGTGGTGCAGCGCGTGCTCGTACCCCTCCTGTGTTCCTCCCGCAGAAAGGAGCATGATAACAGACGGAACCTTTTCCGTCACATACGCAAAGTCTTCCGACCCGCCAAGCTTCGCCCCGCCAATAGCAGAGGGGTCAATAACCGCATAACCGAACACCTTCGAAAGCGCCGCGCGGACATCTCCCGCAACTTTTCCGTCAACAAACACGGCTGGACAGCCGTGCCTAATCTTCACCTCGGCTCGTGCGCGGAAGGTTTCCGCTGTGCCGCGCGCAATCGCCTCTATCCGCTCGAAAATCATCGCACGGGTTTTCTCGTCGTAAGTTCGGATAGTTCCTTTCATCACAGCAAAATCGGGGATAACATTGTGGGCTCTGCCGCCGTTCATTGCTCCAACTGTCACAACCGCAAACTCGCCCGGCGTCAGCTCACGGCTGTTGATGGTTTGCAAAGCAAGATGCAGATGACTTAACACGTTCAGCGGGTCGATTGTGTTCTGCGGCATAGCGCCGTGTCCGCCCTTGCCAAAAACCGTAATCTCAAACTGGTCGGAGGCAGCGGCAAAATATCCACCCTCCGGCACAACAATCGCGCCTGACGGCAACGGCGTTCCCGACGAGACATGGAACATCGCGGCGGCGGAAACTGACGGGTTTTCCAGAATACCCGCCTTCACCATCGCTTTTGCTCCGTTTAGAGTCTCCTCCCCCGGCTGGAACACAAGCTTGATTGTGCCCTCAATTTCGTCCTCTGCTCTCTTTAAAAGCTTCGCCGCGCCAAGCAGCATACTTGTGTGGAAATCGTGTCCGCAGGCGTGCATGTTTCCGTTCTGCGAAGAAAATTCCTCGCCGGACTGTTCCGTTATCGGCAACGCATCCATGTCTGCACGCAAAAGGAAACACTTGCCCGACCTTTTCCCACCGGCGAGCGCTGTAATCCCGCTGCCCGCAACGCGCTGAGGCGAGTATCCCATCTCCTCAAGCTTTTCGAAGACAAAGGCAGAGGTCTCGGGCAAATCCATATCTATTTCAGGGTTTTTGTGCATCCTGCGCCTCCACTCAACAAGCTCCGCCTGCAAAGTTTTTGCTTCATATAAAAAGTTATGTATAAAACCACCCTTTCAAAAAAACTCGGAGTATATTTCTCTATCCGCAAATAAACGGGAACTAAGAATTCCCGCACAAATATATTATATCTGTTTTCGGCTGTCATATCAAGTTAAGTTTTCCGTCGAGCGTTTGCCCTTGATATCGGTACAAGGCAACAGTTTAAGCGATTCACTTGCTCTTTTCACTTTGAAGTGATACAATCTAAACATCCCATTAAAAGAAAGTGTGAATTGCTTTGAAATATCTCAGCTTACTTATCAAACCTGCAAGCGGCCTTTGCAATATGGCGTGCAAATACTGCTTTTACCGCGATGTCACCGACCGCCGCAGCACCGGAAACCTCGGAATTATGACGGATGAAACACTCGAGCTTATGATAAAAAACGCCCTTAGCGAGTGCGAAACCGAAGTTTCCTTTGCCTTTCAGGGTGGCGAGCCAACGCTTGCGGGGCTTGATTTTTTCAAAAAAGTGATATCCCTTGAGAAAAAGCACAACACTAACGGCGTAAAAGTCCACAATGTCCTCCAGACAAACGGACTGGAGCTGGACGAGGGCTGGGCGGATTTTTTCGTCGAAAACGGCTTCCTTGTCGGTGTCAGTCTCGATGGCGACAAAGAGCTTCATGACACAGCACGGCTTGACCGCGCGGACAAGGGCACACACTCCCGCATAATGCAAACTCTCGACCTGTTCCGCCGCAAGGGTGTTGACTTCAACATTCTGTGCGTCATCAGCTCATATGTCGCGCGTTATCCGGAAAAGGTCTACAATTTTTTCAAAAAACAGGGTTTCAACTACCTGCAATTCATCCCGCTTTTAGATCCGCTCGAGGAGAAGCGTGGCGGAAATTTCTGGTCTCTTACACCCTCGCGCTACGCAAGTTTTTTGAAAAAACTATTCGACCTGTGGTATTTGGACTGCAAAAAGCATGACGGTGTCTCCATTCGCCATTTCGACAACTGGCTTGGGCTTCTGATGGGCTTCCCGCCCGAAAACTGCGCCATGAGCGGACGCTGCGCCGTCTACTTCGTCGTCGAGGCAGATGGCTCGATCTATCCCTGCGACTTCTACGTCACGGACGAGTGGAAAATGGGTAATATCGCCGACGGTAAAACTTTCGCGGAATTGCAACGTTCCGACGCGGCAACGCGGTTTATCGCCGGCTCGACAACTCCGGAAAACTGCTCCGCCTGCAAGTACTACTTCCTCTGCCGCGGCGGTTGTCGCCGTGACCGTGAACCTCTCGCCGAGAACGCGGAGAACTTCTACTGCCAAGCATACACACAGTTTTTTGACTACGCAACCGACCGTCTTCGCGAAATTTCGCTGATGGAAGTTCACCCCTACCCGTTCGCCTCAAACTGAAAATTTATATTAAAAGAGGTATCAAAGCTTTGCTTCGATACCTCTTTTTCGTTTTCAAAATTTTCAGAGTTACCTGTCGCTTATGTAGTCTGAAAGCTTTGCCCTGCGATCAATCATCAGCTTCCGGAACACAACGCCGAGATGCGTCCGCACCGTCTTTTCGCCTATTTGCAGTTTATCGGCAATTTCCCTGTTGCGGTACCCCTGCGCCGCAAGCTTCGCAACCTCGTACTCGCGGTTTGTGAGCGATTCAACGGCTCTCTTTGCATTAGCCTCGTTGCCCTGACTAGCCATAGCTTCGCGGAGTTCCTTGATTTTTGACACCGCTGCGGGGTAACGATTATGGACATAATCCTCTCCTGCGCCACCAAGATGCTTTGAAAAGAACACAAACGGCGTATAAAACCTGTCGGGGAAGGTCATGTCGATGGCCTTTTCAACCTCACGACGAGCGCCGCCACGTGAACCGAACGAAGCGTAACCCGCAGCAAGGTATAGCCGTAGCAGCGCCTCGAAAAGTCCGCCGCCGTACATGCTGAACTCGTCAATCATCGCCTCTGCTTCTCCGGCAAGTTGCGCGTACCTGCCCTTTTCCAAAAGCGCACCGAGCCTCGAAAGCGCGGAATTCAGCCGCTGGGTTATGCTTAAGTACTTGTCACTCTCCTGCCCGATGGAATCGGTACTACTTCCCATATAATCAAGAATACGCATTTCCACATCCTCGGAAAATCCACCTTCGCCCTGCACCGAAGAATGCTGTGTATACTCAAGCAAACGTTGTGCAGACACCGGAATCAAATCCTGCTCCGAGCTTTTCGACTCGTACAGCACGCTGTAAAGCCGCGTGTGCATTTCCGCAACATCGCCGCGGAGGAATGCAACCTCTGCCCGGTAGAGCGAATTTGCTCCGATTCCACCACCTGTCAGTTCGGAATAAATTGCAAACTCATCAGACAGAAGACCGGCGACATGGTCGGCTTTCCCCGGCCTAGTCGTAAATATAAACGCAATCGAAAGCGTGCCGAAAAGGAAGCGCTCTCCATCGGCAATCGTACGCGAACGCCCGCCTATCAGTTGACGCGCAAGTGTGAGGTTATCCAGCATTTTTTCAGCGTCAGGAAAATCCGAAAACGCGGAAATCAGCGTCCATTCTCCCCGGAGCGAACTAGCCTCAGACGACATTTTCGTGCCGTCGCGCTCCATACCAGTAATTATCGAGTCAAGTTCCGCCATCAACGCTTCAAACTCGCGGCTTTTACCGCTACCGAACAGAATGTACGCAATCCTGAGCATGGCGATAAAATTGCGTTTTTTCGTTTCTCTATCGCAGNAAGTCGCAATTTCCGCCGCAATTTCGCCGAATACTCTGCCCTCAACCGAGACGCCAACCATGTTAACAAGTCCTGTTTGCAGTATCATTTCATAATCGCGCAACCGGTAGTATAGTCCAACAGCCTCAATATCCCTCCCAGTCGACAAAAACCAATCGCCCGCAGTCCTGACGCATTCCTCATAAAAAGCATCCGGCAGCTCCTCGAGTTTCATCCGCAGCTGTTTTAGCAGGATTTTGTGAGGGATAAACTGTGCGGTTTCCCAGTCGTAGCGGATGAAATTGCTCTCGGTGAAAAGAGTGCCGCACCAGTCAGGCAGCGTTTCTTCGCCCAGTAAAAAACATACCTGTTTTTCCGTGAAACTATCAAAAAAAGACAGGCGCAGGAGCAATCGTCGTTCTTCAATGCCCATTGAGTTCCAAACAAGTCGTTGTATCATCGTAAGGGTTTCAGGCGCAGGTTCAAAGATACCGGCACGTATCCGCTTACACTGTATTGCAATTGCGAGTGCCCAACCGCCGGTATATTCGTAAATTTCCTCTGCGAGCGAATAGTCTATTATCTTCCCGCTTTCACGGCAGTATTCAACAATTTCCGCTGCATTGAGTTCCAAATCCGCATACCCGATGTGATGAACACCAACCTCGCCCGTCGCGGAACGATCCTTTCGGTCAAGACGCTGAGCTATCAGGACGAATTTGATGTTTCTGCTTCTTATCTTAAAAATCGCGGAGACTATCCGTTCCGAAAGTTCGTTGCCAAGCCTCTCTAGGTTGTCAATCGTGATAAACCCTGTAAAGCGCCCGCCAGCAAGTTCCTCCATCCAACCGTAGAAGGAATCAGCGGAGAAGTCGCCTTCCTCAAATCTTTGGAAAGCGAGCGGGCATTCAAGCTCCGCACAAAAGGCAGAAAGCTCGCCGCATGGGTCGTCGGAGGTTATGGTTAGCCAAAGCAAACCTTCTTCCGGCTTTAGGCTTTCACGCAAAAATTCACGCACCGCCGTCGTTTTGCCGTATCCCGGCGGCGCTGTGACCAAAGTAAACTGTGCGGATAGCATCGCACTCAACTTTTCCAGAAGGCGCGCCGAACGAAAAGTCACTGCCCTGTCCAAATCTTCCCACTCCTTTCCGTAATTTTCTTTCATTATACTTTGATTTCACCTGTAAATCAAATGGTAAAACCGACAAATTAAGAGTTTCTACCTTATTTTTCGTAAAACCCAAAGAACACCCTACATATTTTCCGGCAAAAGAAAAACGACAGGGCAGACTACATTACTGCGTCTGCCCTGTCGGGTACATCTTTTCCCTCTGGAAGCGATTTATTTAGTTAATGCCGACAACAACGCCGGAACCAACTGTACGCCCACCCTCTCGGATAGCGAAACGGAGTCCATTTTCGATAGCGATCGGGGTGATAAGCTCGACGTTCATGTTTACGTTGTCGCCGGGCATGCACATCTCAACGCCTTCCGGCAGAGTGATAACTCCGGTAACGTCGGTTGTACGGAAATAGAACTGCGGACGATAGTTGTTAAAGAACGGGGTGTGACGGCCGCCCTCTTCCTTGGAGATGACGTAAACCTGACCCTCAAACTTAGTTATGGGCTTGATGGAACCGGGCTTAGCAAGAACCTGGCCACGCTCAATCTCGGTCTTAGCAACACCGCGCAGAAGCGCTCCGATGTTGTCGCCTGCCTCGGCGTAATCGAGCAACTTGCGGAACATTTCGATTCCGGTGATAACTGTCTTACGCGGAGCGTCCATGAGTCCGACGATTTCGATTTCTTCGTTCATCTTGATCTGTCCACGCTCAACACGACCGGTTGCAACTGTGCCGCGTCCGGTGATGGTGAATACGTCTTCGACAGGCATAAGGAACGGAAGGTCAGCCTTACGGTCAGGCGTCGGGATATAGCTGTCAACCGCGTTCATAAGCTCAACTATTGGAGCATAGATGGGGTCAGCAGGATCTGTGCTTGTGCTTTCGAGGCAGTTCAGGCCCGAACCACGGATAACCGGAATGTCGTCGCCGGGGAACTCGTACTCGCTGAGCATTTCGCGAATTTCCATTTCGACGAGCTCAAGGAGCTCTTCGTCGTCAACCTGGTCAACCTTGTTCATGAAAACAACGATTGCAGGAACGCCAACCTGACGGGCGAGCAGGATGTGCTCACGTGTCTGGGGCATCGGGCCGTCAGCGGCGGAAACAACGAGAATAGCTCCGTCCATCTGAGCAGCGCCTGTGATCATGTTCTTGATATAGTCGGCGTGGCCGGGGCAGTCAACGTGCGCATAGTGGCGCGCTTCGGTCTGATACTCAACGTGAGCGGTGTTGATGGTAATGCCGCGCTCGCGCTCCTCCGGAGCCTTGTCTATCATGTCATACGCTTCGTATTTTGCATTGCCCTGGAACGCCAAAACTTTTGTGATAGCGGCGGTCAGGGTTGTCTTGCCGTGGTCAACGTGACCTATTGTTCCGATGTTTACGTGGGGCTTGGTGCGTTCAAATTTTTGCTTAGCCATTGCTTGGTGACCTCCTTATTCCTATATAAGTGATAATATTTTAAGTTTTTGTTGGCGTGCATGGTTATTGTATCTCAAAAGCTTTCCAATTGCAAGCAATTTTTCGGCTTTTGCTATGCAACTATCTGCCCGGCGTGCGGGTGGAGATGATTTTTTCCTGAATGCTCTTGGGAAGCTCAATATAGTGGCTCGGCTCCATTGAGTACTGTCCGCGTCCCTGCGTGCGGCTTCGGAGGTCGGTCGCGTAACCGAACATCTCGCTTAGCGGCACAAACGCGTCAACCTGATTGGCGCCCGCTCGGCTCTCCATGCCGTTTATCTGGCCGCGGCGTCCACTGAGGTCGCCGATGACGTCGCCCATGTACTGTTCCGGAACAGTTACGACAACGTGCATTATCGGTTCGAGCAAAACGGGGTCAGCCTTGCGGCAACCTTCTTTAAATGCCATCGAACCTGCGATTTTAAACGCCATTTCGCTGGAGTCAACCTCGTGGTAGCTTCCGTCGTAGAGCGTAACCTTGATGTCAACAGCGGGGTATCCTGCGAGCACTCCGGCTTGCATAGCGGCCTGAATGCCTTGGTCGATAGGCCCGATATATTCCTTCGGAATCGCGCCGCCGACAATCTTGTTGATAAATTCGTAGCCCTTGCCGCTCTCGTTCGGCTCGACGATAATCTTGACGTGCCCGTACTGTCCCTTACCGCCTGACTGTCGCGCGTACTTGTTGTCAATGTCCGCAGATTTGCGGATAGTCTCCTTGTACGCGACCTGCGGAGCTCCGACATTTGCCTCGACCTTGAACTCACGGAGCAGGCGGTCAACAATGATTTCGAGATGAAGCTCGCCCATACCCGCGATGATTGTCTGGCCGGTTTCCTCGTCAGTGTAGTTGCGGAAAGTCGGGTCTTCCTCGGCAAGCTTGGAAAGTGCAATACCCATTTTTTCCTGGCCGGCCTTGGTTTTAGGCTCGATAGCGACACGGATAACGGGTTCCGGGAATTCCATTGACTCAAGGACTATCGGGTGCTTTTCGTCGCATAGCGTGTCACCTGTCGTCGTATTCTTGATGCCGACGGCAGCGGCAATGTCACCCGAGTAGACGGTCTGGATATCCTCGCGGTGATTCGCGTGCATCTGGAGTATGCGCCCCATACGCTCACGCGAATCCTTAGTTGAGTTGTAGACGCTCGAGCCGGTATTAATCGAGCCGGAATAGACGCGGAAGAAGCAGAGCTTACCGACATAGGGGTCGGTGGCGATTTTGAACGCGAGCGCCGAAAACGGAGCGTCGTCGCTCGACGGACGGCTGTCCGCCTCGCCGGTGTCGGGGTTAGTTCCCTTAATGTCCGCAACGTCTGTCGGAGCGGGCATGTAGTCGATTATAGCGTCGAGGAGCTGCTGAACGCCCTTGTTGCGATACGCGCTACCACAGAGAACCGGAACAAGCCGGTTGTCGATTGTGGCAGTACGGATTACACGTTTCAGCTCCGGAATTGTGATTTCTTCACCGCCGAGGTATTTTTCGGTCAACTCGTCGTCGAGCTCCGAAATTCCCTCAATCATTTTGTCGCGCCATTCCTGAGCCGTCTCTTTGAGGTTTTCGGGGATGTCCTCGTCCGAGAATTCAACGCCGAGAGCATCGATAGGCTTGTGGGCGCGCATAGTCATCAGGTCGATAATTCCTTCAAAGAAAGCCTCTGCGCCGATCGGTATCTGGAGTGGAATCGCGTTTGCGCCAAGGCGGTCGATAATAGTGTCAACCGCGTTGAAAAAGTTAGCGCCCATGACATCCATCTTGTTAATGAAGCACATGCGCGGCACCCGGTAATGATCTGCCTGACGCCAGACAGTTTCACTTTGCGGCTCAACGCCGCTTTTGGCGTCAAAAACCGTTACCGAGCCGTCCAACACGCGGAGCGAGCGCTCAACCTCGACGGTGAAGTCAACGTGGCCGGGGGTGTCAATCAGGTTAATCCTGTTGCCCTTCCAGAAGCAGGTGGTGGCGGCGGAAGTTATTGTGATCCCGCGCTCCTGCTCTTGCTCCATCCAGTCCATCGTCGCAGAGCCGTCGTGAGTTTCGCCGAGCTTGTAGTTCTTTCCCGTGTAGAAAAGAATACGCTCCGAGCATGTGGTTTTTCCGGCGTCGATATGCGCCATTATACCTATATTTCTTGTTAGTTCCAGCGGATATTCCCTGGGCATCTAAGTTCTCCTTTACCAGCGGAAGTGCGCGAAAGCCTTGTTGGCATCGGCCATCCTATGAGTCTCATCACGGCGCTTGACAGCGTTGCCAAGTCCGTTTGTGGCGTCCATGATTTCACCTGCAAGGCGCTCTTTCATGGTTTTTTCGCCGCGGTTGCGCGCGAAGTTCGTCAGCCAGCGCAGACCGAGAGTCTGGCGGCGCTCAGGGCGAACCTCAATTGGAACCTGGTAGTTCGAGCCGCCGACACGGCGGGCCTTGACCTCAAGCACAGGCATGATGTTTTCCATCGCCTGCTCAAAGGCCTCGACAGGGTCCTTGCCGGTTTTTTCACGAATGATGTCAAAAGCGCCATAAACAACTTTCTGTGATACGCCTTTTTTGCCGTCATACATGATACTGTTAATGAGCTTGGTTACAAGCTTTGAGTTGTAAATTGGGTCCGGAAGTACATCCCGTTTGGGGACAAATCCTCTTCTGGGCACTTAACTTCCCTCCTTCATCTAAAATGAATTTCAAAGGTACTCGAGAAAGCGCGGTTTCCCCGCCTTCCCCGCTCGCGCCCCGTTATATAAGGAGAGAAAAATTCTCGTCCGTTAAACGCGGGGCATCCGCGTAATTTAACTTACTTTTTGGCAGCTGCGCCGGGTTTAGGACGCTTTGCACCGTACTTGGAGCGTGCCTGACGGCGGTTTGCGACGCCCTGCGCGTCCAGCGTGCCGCGAATGATGTGGTAACGGGTACCAGGAAGGTCCTTCACACGACCGCCGCGAAGCATAACAACGCTATGCTCCTGAAGGTTGTGTCCTTCTCCTGGAATGTATGCCGTAACTTCCATCTGGTTGGAGAGACGCACACGGGCAATCTTCCTCAGAGCCGAGTTCGGCTTCTTTGGGGTTGCGGTACGGACCGCTGTGCAGACTCCGCGCTTTTGCGGCGAACTGAGGTCTGTCATCTTGTTGCGAAGCGTGTTCAGGTTTTTCTGAAGCGCCGGCGCAGTTGACTTGTAGACGGAAGCCTCGCGGCCTTTACGCACTAGCTGGTTAAATGTGGGCATGGTTTTCCTCCTTTCAAGAAAAATATATATTCTGAGATAAATCCGTTAGCTGGATTTACCGTCGGAATCGGATTTGATAATCGCTGCGGCAGCAGTGCTGACACTTACGCCGCACGCTCTACCGAGCGCGGTCATTTCAGAGACGGTCACACATTCAACGCCGAAACTTTCGCAAAGTGCGAAAACCTCGCGTTTGATGTGACCCGAGGCATCGTCGGCGAGGTAAACCCGCGCGGCGCGCCCGCTTTCGACAAGCCTACGAGTCTGTTTAAGTCCCGCAACCTTGTTTTTCGTTTTCAAATCATCCATTGAAATCAACCTATGTTCGTATGAGCGGATAGTGTAAGGGCTCGCTCCGGTGGCTACGCCCTTCGTGTAACGTCAACCGTAGAATTATACCACAGCGCAATTATGTTGTCAATAAACTCGTCTAAAATCAGCAAAAACAAGCGTTTTTCACACCGCGAGAGCACATTTTTTTGCGCTCTCGCGGCTATTTGCACAAATTTTTTGCTGAAATCAGTCTGCCGATGTCTCGCCGGAGGAGCTATACGCGATATACGCCTCCTCGTAGTCGGCATAGCCGGTGAGCGGGCGGGTAACATTCATGTCGAAATCGCGGTACATCTGCATTCCCGAACCCGCCGGGACGAGTTTGCCGATGATTACGTTTTCCTTGAGTCCGGTCAGGTAGTCAACCTTGCCCTTGATGGCCGCGTCGGTCAGGACGCGGGTCGTTTCCTGGAAGGACGCAGCGGAGAGGAAGCTCTCTGTTGCGAGCGATGCCTTTGTGATACCCATCAGAACCGGGGTCGCGGACGCGACAAGCGGCTCCTCACCATTTTCCTTTGCGCGTGCGATAATTGCGGCGTTTGCGTCCTCAAACTCAAGCACATCCACAAACGCACCCATCAGGAAATCACTGTCTCCCGGCTCATCAACCTTGACTTTGCGCATCATCTGACGAACAATGACCTCGATGTGGCGGTCATTGATTTCGATTCCCTGCTGTCGATAGACGCGCTGCACCTCACGGATGAGGTAGTTCTGCACCGAGGCGATTCCCTTGATGCGCAGGATGTCGTGCGGGTTCAGAGCGCCCTCGGTAAGTTCGTCGCCGTGTTCGACAACATCGCCTTCGCTAACCTTGATGACCAAGCCAAACGGAACGCTCATCATCGTGACTTCTCCGTCAGCGCCCGTGATTGAAATGCTGCGCTGTCCGACGCGCTTGGGCTCCTCGTACTTGATTGTTCCGCTCGCCTCCGCCATAACAGCAAGGCGCTTGGGCTTGCGTCCCTCGAACAGCTCACCGACGCGCGGCAAACCCTGAGTGATGTCGTCGCCTGCTATTCCGCCGTTGTGGAACGTACGCATTGTCAGCTGCGTTCCTGGCTCGCCTATCGACTGCGCCGCAATGATTCCGACGGCCTCTCCGACGTTTGACGGCGTGCCGGAGGCAAGGTTTGAACCATAACACTTGGCACAGATTCCGCGGTGCGCGTGGCAGGTGAGGACGGAGCGGATACGCGCCTCGGTCACACCTGCGGTTAAAACACGGTCAACATCGTCCTGGAGAAGCATACGGTCCATCGCTGCGAGCACCTCGCCGGTTTTCGGGTCGGTAATCGGTTCGACAAGGTAGCGCCCGAGCAGGCGGTCGGCAAAGGTTTCTATTATCTGCCCGTTGTCGGAAATTTCGCGGATTGTAATGCCGTCATCCGTGCCACAGTCAACCTCGCGGATAATGACCTCCTGCGAAACGTCAACTAGGCGGCGCGTGAGGTATCCGGAGTCAGCGGTACGGAGCGCTGTATCGGCACCGCCCTTACGCGCAGAGCGACCGGAAATGAAGTATTCGAGGACAGATAGACCCTCGCGGAAGTTGGAACGAATCGGAACCTCAATGGTTCTTCCCGAAGTGTCCGACATCAGTCCGCGCATTCCTGCGAGCTGGCGAATCTGGCTCATAGAGCCACGCGCGCCGCTGTCCGCCATCATATAGATCGGATTCAATTCGTCAAGGTTTGCCTGAAGCGCCGCAGTAACTTTCTCTGTTGTCCTATCCCACTCTCTAATTACAAGGTTGCGACGCTCCTCATCGGTTATCAAACCCTCCATGTAGTCGTTTTCGATTTCAGTGACTTTTTTGTCGGTGGCGGCAATCATCTCCCATTTCTCGCCCGGAACCGCCATGTCGGAAATCGAAACGGTTATTGCGCCCTTGGTCGAGTATTTGAAGCCTAGCGCCTTGATGTTGTCGAGCAAAACCGCGCTTTCGGCAAATCCATGCTTTGCTATGCAGCGCTCAATTATGCGGCCGAGGTCGCCGCGCTTTGTGAGGAATGCCACCTCAAGGTCGCAGCAATGCTCCGGGTCGTTACGGTCAACAAGGCCGAGGTCCTGCGGGATGACTTCGTTGAAAATCAGGCGGCCGACTGTAGCCGGAACGACTCTTGAAACTGTTTGACCGTTAATTTCGCGCGTCATGCGGACTTTTATTGGCGTGTGCATCCCGATAGTGCCGAAATCGTACGCCATAAGCGCATCGTCCGGGCTTGTGTAAATCCTGCCGACAGCCTCAAGCGACTGCTGGTTTTTACCCTCGTCCGTGGCGGCAGGAATGACTTCAACAGCTTCGTCGGGGCGCTCCATCGTGAGGTAATACGAGCC
>JGI994J12354_10001647_pt1 | contig 22467 bp, 26 predicted proteins | sample IntmicLarv3ML3BL_FD_12354 | JGI IMG/M metagenome (IMG submission 12354) | reverse complement strand
CATTCCGGAGGCCATGTAGTGGGGGACTGCCATTCCGGCGGTGTCTCCCACCCCGACCTATATACCGTCGACATTGGCGATCTCTACCATCGCCTTGTTGCATCTTGTGACTGCATCGAGAGGTGCGGTTTCGCACATCGGAATACCTCCGACACCCATTCCCATGTTAACGTGACAAGGGATCTGAGCCACTTTGGTACACTCTTTGATGAATGTCAAGGAACGCGCGAGGTTCCATGCAAGACTCTTGCTTGTGTTCGTGTTCACGACAGGTCCGAAAACATTTGCTCCGGCCTTCTGTGCGAATTTGACCTGTTGGTGGGGATATGTTCCCGCAACGATGTCTCCCTCGAACTCGATGGATCCATGTATTCCCATTACTGACTCTCCGGCCATTCCCACATTGATGTAGGTTTCCGGACAGGCTTTTCTGAGTGCCTGCACTCCTTTGAATGTTCCAACTGCGTCTGCGTCTCCTGCAGATGCGGTGGTGTCGAAGTTGAATCCATCGGATCCGGCTGCGATCATTCTTGTCGAAACATATTCTATGTCTCTTGCCAAGTGTTCTGCGGAAGCTTCGGCAGCTGCCATCGCTTCCTCGATCTTGAATTCCCTCATCAGATCTGCCGGATTTCCATACGGTCCGTCGGGAGCGTAGTACAATCCCATGTTAGGCATTGCTCCGTAGAAGTAAGGAACGATTATCTCGTTCTGGATCTCTTCCATTGTCTGCATTTCGTTCGATATCACGGGTTTTACAGGTTTTATGCTGTAGTCTGCGTGAGCAAGTTCGAATGTGTCTGCCGCCAATGCTCTCTCGTGGAGAAGTGCTGATTCCAACCTTCCGACATCGACACCGTTTCCGCTGTTTCCGTTGTCTCCGGTGAAATCCAATTGTCCAATGTCGTACGTAAGAACTACTTCGCGTCCCGTTTCAACACCGACGATCCTGTTCCTGTCAGATATTATCTCATACAGGCGTTCCATGTCATTAGCGTTCAGAACAGGGATCGTACCCATGTCTGCCGCATCCGCGGAACCTGCCTGGATATCGGCCATGATCGCCTCTTTTTTCATTAAGACTCTCTTACCATCACCCATTCTTGTATAGTACTCTGTCATAACATCGCCCCACTTACTTACCGATCGTCTTGGCCTTCGCGGTAGTTTCACTGGCAGATTCTCCGTAGATATCTGCACCTATCTTGTCAGCCCACGCCTGTGTAACAGGTGCTCCGCCGACCATCACAGTGACCTTGTCGCGCATTCCCTCGGTTTTCAAAATCTCTATTACATCTCTCTGAACTGTCATTGTTGTCGTCATCAGTGCAGACATTCCGATCATGGTGCATCCGCCTTTCAGTTCGTTTATGAATGATGCCTTCGGAACGTCTCTTCCGAGATCGTGAACATCGAATCCCGCACACTGCAGCATGGTCGAACAGATCGACTTTCCTATGTCGTGAACGTCCCCTTCGACGGTTCCCATGACCACGGATGCTTTCTTAACTCCGCCGCCTCCGCTCGCGAGCAATTCGGGTCCCAAGACCTCCATTGCCGACTTCATTCCCGCTGCTGCGCTCAGAACATGAGGGAGGAACAATTTTCCCCTCTCGAAGAGCACTCCAACCTCGGTCATACCTTCGCCGAGTGCGTCAATGATCTCATTGGCGGTCATTCCTGCTTTTCTTGCCTTTTCTACAGCCTCCTGGATGCCTGGTACTTTGTAGGCAACCACAGCATCATAGAGTGCTTTCTTTTCATCTGCCATTTTCTTCCTCCTGTAAACTGTTTTTTGCAATGTTCGATAAATTTGAACATTTACATTATTAAAATCACACGAACGATATATAATACTACCTATTGATTAATAACAAACGTTAAATACTAATTATTGAAAGAAATAATATTTTTTTATTTTCACCATATTAGTATTTAAATATATCTATTTTAGAAAAAAAACTAATTTTGCATTTGCAAACAATATGATATAAATGTTTCTATCATGATTTGGGTTTGTTCAGCAATACTATTTATAATTATCTTTTATTGATAAAATGACGTGATGGATACAACCATTCATCCATAAATAATTCATAAAATATTCGTTTTTTTCACCAATACAACATGGTTTGCCGGGAATGAATTCTTTATATCTTTCCTCTGCTTACACTGCTATATGGCAGATGTACACAGAAAAACCACTGAGAACAAAGCGGTCAACGCGTTCCCCACGATCGCCTTCCTAATCACTTTGGGCCTCATTGTCGTTGTTTGGCTTTGGTAAGAAAAGATCCGACAGCGACTGTTCTAGACCTTGCTGATATCCGCTTACAAAAACGGGTGTTATAATGTCAGTAGTACACGTTACTGACGAGCACTGTTCCTAAACCGCATATTGGCCCGTTTGGCACCGAAATGTCCCAATGATGCTGCCTTATTGTACCATTTCTTAGCCTCTGACGCGTTTTGTTCCACGCCGATCCCTTCTTCATAATATCTTGCGATGATGAACATAGCTTCGGGATCCCCGTTGTTGGCTGAGTTCATGTACATCTCGAAAGGAGTTGTCTCACCCTTCAGCACAATCTTCTTCCCGGTCGCACCTTCTACTATGCTCTTTGACAATCTGTGGCCTTGTTCCGCGGCCTTTGTGTACCAATGAAGTGCTTTCTTTTCGTCAGCTTTGGTACCCAATCCGTTGGCGTAGCAATAGCCAGCGTAATACTGACAGAATACGTTCCGATTCTCGGCACCCTTCAGGAACCATTCGAATGCTTTCTTCTCGTTGCGCTGAACATTTTTCCCTTCGAAATAAGAGGTACCGACATACAATTGCGATTTCCCATATCCTTTCTCTCCGAGATACGTGTGAAGTTCGATTGCTTTGTCCAGGTCCCTTTTCGTCCCTTTCCCGCGGGCGTAACAGTCGGCCATTACGAATTGTGATTTCAAGAATCCGTCTTCGGCCGATCTCTCGCACATCTTGAATCCTTTTGCCTCGTCTTTCTCCACACCAACGCCGGACATGTACCTTATGCCGACCATGTGGCACGCCAAAGTATACCCGTGCTGTGCGGATCTTTCATAGTAATATGATGCTCTCTTCTCGTTCTTTCTGACACCGCGCCCTTCCGCATTGTTCTCAGCCGTAACATATTCTGCGTAAGGATCTCCCAGATCTGCGGCCTTCTTGAACCATTCCGCCGATACTGTCAGGTCCTTTTTGACAGATTGGCTTCCTTTCAAGTGTAACTGTGCGAGCATGACCATCGCATCGGTCTGTCCGTTATCGGCGGCTGCCTCCAGACGTTTCAATCCTTCTTGCATGTCCCTGTCGACACCTACGCCGCCCATCAGACATCGGGAGATACCGAATTCTCCGTCGATGCAGCCTCTTGATGATGCCACTGTGTACCAACTGTGTGCGAATGTTGGGTCCTTTTCGATCCCGATCCCATCCATATAACACCTTCCCAAGTGATACTGTCCCAATGAAGAGCCTGTGTCCGCCATTTGATTGTATATCTTCAACGCTTCCGCAGGATCCTTTGCGGTTCCCAGACCGTGCTCATGACATCTTCCGAGTTCGCACTTGGCCTTTTCGGACCCTTTTGATGCACATTCCTTCAGCATCTGGACCCCTGAGGTCTTATCGCGTGCTGTGCCTGTTCCGCAGAGTACGCATACCGCTTTCATGCATGAACCGTCTATATTTCCCATTTCGGCGGATCTGTTGAACAACTCATACGCCTTCTCCGCGTCAAAATCTACGCCGATGCCCAAATTGTAAAGCACCCCCAGCATATGTGTGGAGCTTGGACATCCTTCCTCCGCCCTCTTGTTATGATAATTGAAGAGTGCTTTATCCTTAGGTACATCATTCTTCTCAAAAAGCACGCCCATCGCTTTGATCGCACTGGAGTATCTCTTCAACGCCGCTTTGGAATACCACATTATCGCCTCGTCAACATCCTTCGGAACCATTATGCCCTCTGCATAACACTTTCCTATGATGAATTCGGCATCGGTATGTCCCAACGTAGCGGCTTTCATGTACCACTTAAACGCTTCTGCTTCATCCGCTGTTGTGCCCTCGCCCATAGCATACGCTTGCCCTAAAGCAAAACAGGAACTCACATCGCCCGCATCTGCTTTGGAAATCAACTCATCCAAAACGCCCATTGACTCCTAAACCCCTCAAGATTATATTAATATACGCTTAATTTGTAGAGACCCCTATAAAACCTTCCCCTTCCCGCCTTTCTATGGATGCGTACACAAGTATGAATGCCAATATCGATATTGACAGCATCAATACCCAAACCAAGGTGAAGTTTTCAATTGTAAGGGACGATCCGATGATTATATCCGTGATTGTCGTGAACACCGATGCCCCCAGGAACAAGAATAGATTCATCGAAGATACTGCGGTACCGGATATCGCGGTGGGATACCATTCCTTTACCTGCGTGAACGAAAGGGTCATGAATCCTCCGAAGAATCCGAAAAGGAAACAGATGACCATCCAAAACCAATAATTCTCCATTAATCCCGCAAATATCCATATTATTCCCCAGATGCCTGCAAAACATAGGGTCCCCCACATCATTGCAGAACGTTTCGATTTTATGATGCCGCGGCTGTTCATCATACCAATGACCACCGTGCTTAGTATCTTTCCTACGCCGATCATAGTGATGAACCACGCCACACTCAGTGCGAAATCGTAGACATTCTCGAAATAGACCTTCGCCCACGTTCCCTGAAAGACCATTATGGACCCGTATACCAGAAAATATGCTATCGCCAATGTCCAGAATTTCCTTCCGCCCGAGAACACCATCTTCATACCTTTGAACACAGGAAGTTTCGAATCTGTCTCGTCAACTATTGGTGTTCCTTTCTCCGCGTTGTCTATCTCTTCGATACTGGGAAGTCCTTTTCTGTGAGGATGGTCTCTGACGATCAGCAAACACAATATCGCCAATGTCATAGTGATCACTCCGAGCACCAGGAACACCTCCCTCCAACCGATGGCATCGGACAACATCTCCAAAGGTGCGGAGGCCGCGATCGCCCCCACATTTCCGACGGCGATCACTATTCCGGCAAGTTCGGGGAAATCTGCTTTCCCGAACCAAACGGATATTATCTTCATCAGCGGGATGTACACTACCGCCATTCCGGCGGCTATCAGTATCTTTCCCAATACGATCATCCAAAATTCTGTTCCCAAGAATGTGATGAAAGAACCTACTGCCGCCAATAAAAGGAATATTGCGGTGGCTTTTCTCGGACCGAGATTATCTGCCAAAAGTCCGCTTGGGATCTGCATCGCGGTATATGTCCAAAAATACACCGAACTCAGGAAACCTATGGTTCCGCCTACTTCGTCGGTGATATCCTTCCCCAGTACACCAACGGTCATCCTGTGGAAATACACAAAGAAATAAGCGGTCACCAGTACGATGAATATTACCCATCTGTACCTATATAACATCTTTTTTGCTGTTTCCGTTACCTCTATGGGATCACCTTGGGGAATATGGTGCCGAAATCCTCGCGTGGGCAAGGACATGTCCGCGCATCTTCTTCATCATCTCGTTCAGTCTGAATCCCCTTACAAGATCCAATTCGGCATCCAATGCGAACACCTTCAGGTCATACACATGAGGTCTATCGGGCGGTGCCGGCCCCCCGTATCCGATCGCCTCTTCGAGACTCAGATCCGAAGCGCAGCTGTGATAGCTGTTGACCCCTTGGATCATTTTCCTGTCGCTAATGCTGATATTCTCCGGAACGGACGTTTCCTTTATGTTCACGGCGATCCAATGTATCCATGAGAATCCGCAAACAGGAACAGCATCGAGATCTTCGAATATCACTGCAAAGGACCTTGTTCCTTCGGGTGCATCGTGTATCTCAAAGGGTATCGAACACGACGGCATACCGCCGGGCGTGAACTGTTCGCCTTTGGACCCGAACCTGTCACATATCTTTCCGTTCTCGATGCCTTTGCTCGTGACCTTCATTACGTTTTCTCCTTTCGAACGACATCGATGATCTCGTATTTTGAGGATCCGAAACCCATTTTCTCCGCATGTTCGAACGTTGCCTGCCATCTTGTGGTAGGGTGCGTACACTTGAAGATGTCGTCCGGTTTCTTCCCACCCGCGTTAATGTAGAGTCTGCTGCCCGCGATCATTGGTTGCTTTTGCGAAAGGTCCACGCATGCTTTGTCCAACGCTACGGGATCGAAGGATGCCAACATGCCAACATTAGGTATTATGGGAAGATCGTTCTCCCCGTGACAATCACAGAATGGAGATACGTCCGCTATGACCGAAACATGAAAATTCGGTTTTCCTTCGAGGACTGCCATTGCATATTCCATTATCTTATAATTTATTATATCGAGGGATTCGTCCATATTCACGGAAATCGCATCAAAACTGCACATGCCGATGCATCTGCCGCATCCCGCACATTTCCCGTGATCTATTTTCGCTTTCCCTTCGGTTATGGAGATGGCGGAATGAGCGCAGACAGAAAGACACTTCCTGCACCCTTTACACCTTTTTTCGCGGACTGAGGGTTTCCCGGAAGTGTGAAGTTCCATTTTTCCCCTGCGCGATGCACATCCCATCCCGATGTTCTTCACTGCCCCGCCGAATCCTGTTAATTCGTGGCATTTAAAATGATTCAACGAGATTATGATATCGGCATCCGATATCGCCCTGCCTATTTTCGCAGTCTTGATGTATTTCCCGTCGATAGGTATCTCGACATCGTCGGTCCCCTTCAATCCGTCACCGATGATAGTATGACATCCTGCAGTGGTCTGATTGAATCCGTTGAGACTTGCTGTCTGCAGATGTTCTATCGCGTTCTTCCTCTTTCCCGCGTACAAAGTGTTGCAATCCGTCAGGAACGGTATCCCTCCCATTTCGGATACGGTGTCGGCAACCACTTTTGCATAATTGGGCCTGAGGAAGGCCAGATTCCCCAATTCTCCGAAATGGGTCTTTATCGCGACGAATCTCTTTTCAAAATCAATGCTGCCTATCCCCGCTTCCTCTATGAGTATTCTGAACTTTTCGAGGAGACTTTCCTCCAGTTCGGTATGCATATCAGTGAAGTACACCTTTGAAGCTGCCATAGCGTCTGCTACGTACTTATTTTGCGTATAAATAGAAGATTATCCGACGTTGGATCTTATCTAGAACGGTTGTCGGAAAATGAGTGAAAAGAGACCGGTTTTCGACATTTATACCTTCAGGATGTCTCGTGTCGAATTCGTACGGATTTTCTATAGGACATCTTCAAATACTGAAAGTTTATTGAAGAGCTAATAAGGTTGACCTTAGGTGAAAATCAATGTATGCAATGAGTCCTTACACTGGTAACCTCGTATCCGACGAGGAAATAATGAAAAGATACAACGACGAGAAACGCTGGGGATTGGCGGTTTGTATTGACCTCGGAGAGTGCGATCATGATAAGATCGCCTCCAAAGAACACATCACACAGTTCGCTGTTGATCTGGCCAACTATATCGATATGAAAAGATACGGTGAACCTATGGTCGTTTTCTTCGGAGACGAACCCAAGGTTCAGGGATACTCCCTCGTTCAGCTCATCGAGACCTCTCAGATCTCGGGACATTTCGCGGAAGACACGAACAGAGCATTCATTGATGTGTTCTCCTGCAAGCAGTTCCCCCCGAAGAAAACGGCGGAATGGGTCAAAGAGTACTTTGGCGCCAAGAAGATGGAATACGCCGTCTGTTTCAGGGACGTGTAAATTCAATTATTAAACATGGCGACAGGACCTTTTTCCTGTCGCCGGTCTTTTCACCATATCAAAAAAAATGATGTTTTTTAAATTGTTTTACTGCTGCTGATCTTGATCCTTCAAACGTAAAGATGGGATTGCCGAAATCTCAAATCTTGTCCAGCCTCTCAAGCATCTTCACTGCAGCGTCCACGACGTCTCTTCCTTTCTCGATGCGATCCATCGCCTGAAGTTTTGTCATGTCCGGCCCCGTTATCCCGAATGCCACGGGTTTGCCGTATTCCAACTGGAGATCGGCAACAAGTCTTGCCGCCTGAGCTATAACGACCTCGTCATGCTTTGTCTCTCCGGTTATTACCGCACCGAGGGTAATGACCGCATCCACTTCTTTCAGATCCAAGAGTTTTTTTGCAGCAAGAGGTACCTCATACACTCCCGGGACCATTATGGTCTTTGTTATTTTGACTCCGAGGAACTCTGCTTCCGCCTTCGCCCTCTCCATCATCATCGATGTCACATCGAAGTTGAATTCCGCCACTACCATTCCAATCTTATACGCTTTCATTTCATTTCCTCACTTGTGTCTTATCGGACCTTCGTCCTTGAATCCCTGTCTTAATCCTGTTCCCGCTCTGGATACGAGTTTTTCCGGTCGGAAGAGCAGGTCATAAACGTTCAACGCGTGCTCCCTCGCTCTGCTGTCGGCGAGAAATGCCAATTCTTTATCGCTCTCTGCTTCATCAGCATGCACGAACACTTCGATTATGTGTGTGTTTGTCATCAGTTGAGCCCTTATCAGTCCCGTCGATGCCTCGTGAGCACACATTTTATCCTTTTCCATCGGACCCGGCATTCCCAATGCCATCACGATATCACAATTCTGTTCCTCGATCAATTTCTTGCATGCCACCGGAAGATCCTTCACGCCGGGTACGGTGTATCTGATGACCTTGAACCCTGTTCCGGTACTTTCCAATTCGTTGATCGCCGCCGACCCCATATCAAATCGGGCAAAGGTCGTATCCGCTATTCCGATCAGCTTCAACGGTCACACCTCTCCAATTCCCTGATCTTCGATATTATCTTCCTTGTTGCGGTCAGATCGTCGGAGTATTCTGTTGCCCTGACCACACGAATATGCCCCAATCCCTCCTTCCTGAGGGATTCCATAAGCGCATCCTCGTTGAAATTCTGGTCGAACCCCAGAACGATGATGTCCGGATCCAATTCCCTGACGGTATTGAACATATCACCGTGTTTACCTATGACGGCGATATCGACCGGTTTCAAGTTCTCGACTATCCTAACTCTCATATTGTCAGGGGTGATGGGCTCATGTTTGTTCTTTCTGACAGTATCATCGCATGCGACAACGACCACGAGTTCATCTCCCATCGACCTTGCCTGTTGCAAATAGGAGATGTGACCCGTATGTATCAGGTCGAATACGCCGGTCGCCATCACTCTTACCATGTCATCACACGTCCATATTGGTATCTTTCAGGAACTCTTCCCAGGCCGAAAGCACTTCCTCTCCGGTGACGAATTGCAGATCGTTCTTTTTGGCGTACTCGAGAACCTTCATCTTATCCGTCGCACCACCGTTGTTACCCATCATCTCGCATATCGTGGCGGATGGCTTCACGCCTGCCATGTACATCATCGCCGTACTCAGTTCGGTATGCCCGTGCCTGGTCTTGAGTATCTTGGATGTTGTGTTCAGCAAATGAACATGTCCGGGTGCTCTGAAATTCTTTCCCAGTTCCTTGACTATCTCTTCACTCGGTCTGTCCTGGAATATCGTCTTCACAAATTCGGATATCGTCAGCGCACGATCCTGATCGGTTATGCCCGTGTAGGTCTTACGATGGTTGATCGTTATCCCGAAAGAGGATTTGGTATTATCGTAAGGTATGTCATTGGGTGCCATGATACCCAGCAAAGGATATTTCTCTCTGTTGTTCCAAAAGACATCCGACAGAAAAGGCAGTCCCAATTCCATCGCTTTGTTATAGGGCGTTGTAGTACATATCAGCCCTCCCGCATCGTTGCGCATCGTCCTCAGCACCTCTGAAGTAATGAATTCGGATGCCACTGTCATATCCGTTTCCTTTTCCCTGTCATCGAAATCGTAGATCAAAATGACCTTTCCCGCCTTTATGTCAGTCAGAGCTTTCTCAATATTCGATATCAAACATACCACGTCTCAACATACGGAAATAATGTTTCAACTACTAAATATTTTGTAAAAAATAATATTATGGTAGCTCTTCTTTCTTCATACAGACCTCCTTTATTTTATACTCAAAGAAGATTCCAAACAAAAGGGATGCAAATGTCTGGAAAAGAAGCTCATTCTATCGTTTACGGGCCGGTGATCGAACTGCCGGAACAGATAGAGGAAGCTTTGAACATCAAGGTCACCGAACTGCCCGCGACCAAGAAAATATGTGTCTGCGGAATGGGGGCATCGGCTCTCGCGGGAGAGGTTTTTTCCGACTACATAGACGGTTCATCGGATATTCCTCTAAGCGTTATTCGAGGGATAGAACTTCCAGGCTGGGTCTCCAAAGGTACAACCGTGATAGCATTGAGTTATTCCGGAAATGTGGAAGAGACGATCATCGCCTACGAGGAGGCCCGTTCCAGAGGATGCGATATCATATGCATTACCTCCGGAGGAGAACTCGGAAGGAGATGTGCATCGCATAACACTCCTGTGATCGAACTTCCTCCCGGCCTTTTATCCAGAGATGCTTTCGGATATCTTCTCGGATCTCTTGCGGTGATATTGGAAACAATGAACGTGTCCGATGCCGCGGAGAATCTGAGAGGACTCATTCCGGAACTCAAGAGGTACAGGGACGCGAGGATATCCGACGATGATCGTGTCGTTAAGGAAATATCCATGATGCTCATGCACAAGATCCCCGTAATATTCAGTTTGGCCAATATGCGTTCTTCAGCCATTAGATGGAAAACGCAGATCAACGAGAACTCGAAATTCCTTTCCTTCTGCGGCTCTCTCCCGGAATTCAACCACAACGAGATCGTCGGGTGGACGGGAGACGTGAAGAACAATATCTTCATGCCCGTCATTCTTTACGACGATAACGCATCTAATGTCGTCAGATGGATGATCGATGCATCTTCCGATGTCCTGAAAGATAGAAAGATAAGGACCGTGACCTATCACATTGGAGGTTCCAACAACCTGGAAAAGAACCTTAAGTGCATAATTTTGGGCGATATTGTCTCCGTTTACCTCGCAAATCTGATCGGTTCCGACCACGTCGCGAAAGATCGGACAGGCGCTCCTGACAGCCTTGTCATCAATGACGATTCCAATAACAGTTGAATCCGAAAATATCTCATTTCGGAACAGTGACTATCAGTATTATCCTGCTTCGCACGAAGATAATATTTTCTATTCGTGTGATATTGTACGCCTGATAACAATGATGACAGATAACGCTCGTTTCATCAGAGAGAAGGTAATGGAACACAATAAGTGGTTCGAAGAGTGCATACCCATGATCGCTTCGGAGAACCTTATGAGCCCTCTTGCGAAGGAAATGCTCATCTCCGATTTTGCTGACAGATACGCTGAAGGTCTCCCTGGAAAAAGATACTATCAGGGAAACATCTATGTTGACCAAGTTGAGACCAAAGCCACCGAACTGGCAAAGAAATTGTTCAACGCTGAATTTGCCGATGTCAGACCTATATCCGGAACCGTTGCAAACATGGCCGTACTTTTCGCTTTCGCCAACCCCGGCGATACGATCACCACCTGCGCTCTGGCGCAGGGTGCACACATCTCGACCTGTGAGTTCGGAGCATTCGGTCAGAGAGCGGTAAGATCCGTCAACTATCCTTTCAATGTCCAGGACATGAATCTTGATGTTGACGGAACGATCAAGATCCTGAAGAAAGAGAGGCCGAAGATCGCCCAATTCGGGCTTTCGGTGTTCCTTTTCCCGCCGCCATTGAAAGAACTGAAAGATACTTTCGATGAAATAGACTGTCTTGTGTGGGAAGATTGTGCCCACGTCCTCGGTCTAATTGCGGGAGGACAGTTCCACAAACCCTTCGAAGACGGTGTTCAGATCGTATCGTCGTCCACCCACAAGACATTCCCCGGACCCAATCATGGTATGATCTTGGGTACCAACCTGACCGAGGAAGAAGAGAAGAAGATACAGAAAGCCGTCTTCCCGGGTGTGACCTCAAGCCATCACCTTCACGCCATGGCCGCTTTGGCCATCACCCTCGCAGAAATGGAGGTATTCGCAAAGGATTATGCCGCACAGGCATGCAAGAACTCCAGAGCGTTGGGAGAAGCGTTGCACGAATTGGGAGTTCCCGTACTGTGTCCGGACCTTGGATTCACGAGATCTCATGCCATAGCGCTTGACGTGTCCGCATTCGGCGGCGGAAAAGAATGCGCCCAACTCCTCGAGGATGCCAACATGATCTGCAACAAGAACATGTTGCCGAGCGATACAAGCGCGGTGAAACCTTCCGGCCTCAGACTGGGTTCCCAGGAGATGACAAGGGTCGGCATGAAAGAAAGCGACATGAAGGTCGTTGCGGAATTGATCGCAAGGGTCGTCAAGAAGAAAGAGGACCCGAAGAAGGTCAAAGAAGACGTGAAAGCGTTCAAAAAGGACTTCGTTACAATAAAATACTGTTTCAACGAAGGAGAACCTGCGTACGAATACCACAAACTTGTGAAATAAATCTGGCCGTACGAAAAAACATTTTCATGTAAACTCCTTCAATGTTTTCCCTTTTCGGAAATAAGTAATGTGATTTCAAAACCACGTTTCAGCGGGAAGACTTGTTCGTAACTATCATCCCTTCCTCGAACACCACGCGGTTGCAGTACATGTTATCGAGACTCCATTGCGCGAGCATTTTGAGAGGCGGCGCAAGACTTTTTCCTCTTTCGGTAATTGAATATTCCACGCATGCGGGAACCTCGGGATAGACCGTCCTTTTTATCAATCCGTCCTTTTCCATCTCCCTCAATTGCTTGGTAAGTATTCTTGGGGACACTGTCTCAAGCTCTCTCATAAGTTGATTGAAACGCATATCGCCCTTGCTGATGAGTTTACACAGTATGGGTGCTTTCCACTTCCCTTCGATGACCGACATTGCCAGATCCAACGCGCAATCTATTCTCGGTGCAGGGTTTCTGCTCATGTTATATTCATTGTAAGCCGAGTATAAATTATTAACCAACAACCCTAATATAGTATAACTATCATTATGATAGTGGTGATTCAATGACCATAGTGGCAATTATATCAAGCCCCAGAAAAGGAGCCAACTCCGAAACGATCGTGAAAGCGGTTATCGAAGGTGCAAAAGCCAACGGAAAAGACGTGAAGGAATTCTATCTGAATTCAATGACGAACGCAAAAGGCTGTCAGGCTTGCATGGGCTGCAAGAAAACCGGTAGCTGCATCGTTAAAGATGATAACGCCGAGGTTCTCAAAGCTATCAGAGAAGCGGAAGGGGTCATTATCTCCTCGCCTGTATATTTCTCGGAAGCAGTTGGACAATTCAGACTCCTGCAGGACAGATTCTACAGTTTCATGGGACTTGACTTTGCTCCCAACATAGCACCCGGAAAGAAACTCGTGACCGTGGTTACCTGCGGATCCGGTGCAGATAATGCCCGCCTTCTCGCCGACAAAATGGAAGGAGTGATGGCCGGAGCATTCAAATTCGCCCCCATAGGAAAGATCGTAGCTTCGGATTGCGGTGCACCCGATGCCGCTAAGAACAATAACAAGGTCCTTGAAGAAGCGAAAGCGATCGGCAAGAAATTCTGATAAACCTGCAGACTCACGTCTGCTCTTCTTATTTTTCATTGCATTATTTTTTTGTTCTCCTTACCTTTATTAAGTAACCATACGATACAATGTGCATGACCACAGGTAATCGGGAGGACTATCTTATCAACATCCTCAGACTCACCGAGGGAGAAGGTATCACGAAAACCACCGAATTGGCAACTTTCATGAAGGTCTCTCCCGCGAGCGTGAGCGAAATGCTGAAGATCCTCGCAAACGAAAAACTTGTGGAATATGAGAAGTACAAAGGCGTCAAACTTACCGAAGAAGGTTTGAACTATGCAAGACAGATAAGAAGGAAACACCACGTCCTGGAGAATTTCCTTGTGGATGTGCTGAATATCGACAGTGAGACCGCTCACGAAGAGGCTTGCAGGATCGAACATGTTCTTTCAAACGAATCCGCAATTAAGATGTGCCAGATGCTCGGAACCCCTGCCGACTGTGATTGTCAAAGTTGTTCGGACCCCTGCAGAGCCGTGTCCAATTCGGGAGTTCATATCACCGCTGCGTTGACCGATCTGAATCCGGGAGAACGCGGGATAATATCCCATCTGAAGAATGATGATCCCGAGATCCTCAAGAAATTGATATTGATGGGATTCGTGCCGGGCCGCAAGCTAAAGATGGACGGCGAGAAGCGCGAGGATGACATCAGAATAGTATCCGTAGACAAGTCCACGGTTGTTCTGGACGTGGGAATGGCCTCTTCGGTGTTCATCGACACATGCTGAAAGTTCAACGGTGAGTGAAGATCGCAGTGATCTTATCGGGTTTTACCGACTCCAATCTGGCAAATCCGATCCTCTCGAATTGTACCTCGTTGTTCTTCTCGTTTACCAGCATCTCTTCCGAATATCCCGAGAGTGTGCTGCCGTCCGGCATCAAAAGTTCTGTGGGTATGTTCTTCCTTCCTACCCATTGGATCGCTTTTGCTCCCTTCTTCAGGATAGCGAGATCATTGCCGATGTACTTTGCGGGAGTCGAATATTCCAGATTACAAAGATCCTTCAATCTTATCATCTTTGCATCCGCGAATGTCTTGGAGTCTTCAGAAGACATGAAGATCGTTTTGCTCCCATCTACGATGTACATCCTATTGCCCCTTTCAGGATGGTCAGGGTGTAACGGTGCTTTGCTTTCGATGGATTCGATACCTTCGATATCGTATCTTACGGGATCAGGAACAAAGAAATATCTGTTCGAAACATCATCGATGATGTCGCGATTCATTCCGTAAAGATTGTCCCATGAGAATTGAATGTCAACGGATTTTATTCCGCTCTCTACCCAATATCTCCTTACGGCCTCGGGCCTTATTCCCCTTCTTTTGATGGCTCTTACGGTACCTGTTCTGACATCGTCCCACCCGGAATATTCTCCTTTGACAATACCCTCCTTGATCAGCGAGGTCTTCAGGACCGTGTCGGGAATGTTCACCAGCCCGTAATGATAATAAACAGGCTTTTTCCATCCGAAATAATCGAAGATGTATTCCTGTCTGAAAGTGTTGTTGAGGTGATCCTTTCCTCTGATCACATGCGTCACACCCATAAGGTGGTCATCGATGGCGACGGAAAGATTCATCATCGGATAGGCATGATATTTGGATCCGGTACGTGGATGTGCGTGTTTCACTATCCTCAATGCGACGAAATCCCTTACTGCGGGATTCGGATGGGCGATATCTGTTTTTACAACGACCACTGCCCCTCCTTCTTCATATTCGCCTACCATGAACTTATCGAACCTTTCCATTTGATCCTCGATTGAAAGTTCATGACACGGACACATCTGTTTCTTTTCTTTCAACTCCCTCCAATGATCGCCGTCGCATGTGCAAACATACGCTTTTCCCATTTCAAGGAGTTTTTTTGTGTGTTCGTAATATAATTCGAACCTTTCAGACTGAATGAAACTCTCGTGGATCTTCACGTTCAGCCAATCCAGGTCCTCCGGAATCATATCATACGCATCAGGATCTATCTTCTCCGGGTTTGTGTCCTCATATCTCGCAATGAGTTTTCCGTTGTATCTTTTCACATACTCATCATTCAATATCGATACTCTGGTATGGCCCAAATGCAACGGCCCTGAAGGTCCGGGTGCGATACGCATCACAACGTTCTTACCCACTTCTTTCAATTCCGGAAGTTCGTAGATGCGTTCTTTCTTCTCCTTCACGATCGGAGCGGAACCCATATCCTCCAATGCTTTTTCCTGAGCTTCCAGCCCCATAGCGTTGACCTTTGAAACTATGGACTCGATCAAAGGTGTGATCTCCGCCGCTTTACTTCTGTATTCGGGGTTTTCACCAAGGATCTTCCCTATGACCGCCTTGGGGTTGGCATTTCCTTTGAAGAATATCGCATTCTGGAGTGCCAACTTATAAATGAGATCCTCGATGCTCTCGGACATATTGTCCGAATTCTGCTTCGTGTATATATTCTACACTATCTCTCGATCCTATTTTTTAACATATCGAACTATCAACGACAGATTCCGACCCGGTGATCGTTATCCACACTCACATGAACCGCAATCCTATTATGCATCGATACTCATCCAAACATATGGGTTTAGAGAGTGTCATCAGTAGACTGAAGGAAGAGAACGGTGTTCGAGCTGTTTTTCACCTGACGGGAGAACACCTGAACAAGGTTATCACAGAGGAAAAGAGTGTGGACACGTCCTCCATGGGGATGCCTCTTGTCAACAGAGCACTTGAAGAATCTCTCAAAAGGAACACGTTCGTCTGCGTTTTCTGCGAATACAGTTTTGAACATCCGGTCGATCATGTCATGATCATGGAAGATAAACACGGCAACATTGTTGGACATGATGTGCCCGAATGTATGATGGACAAATTCAAGGACAACCCTGATATTATTTGGCTTTGTGATGATTTTGCGATATTCCCTCAGAACGAAATGTCGGAAGAAGTGGTGATAGTGATGCTTCCGCAGAGAGCCACGGTCATAGGATCGGCGGAAGGTGCCGAAGATCCGATAATCCTTTACCCTGCCACCACCACCGATATGCTCCTAAAGGAGATATTCGGAACTCCCGAAGGGAAGAATATCGCAACCGCGATCATCGCGTTCAACACATGATGTTCGTATGCTAACTGTACTTCCTTCGTTATATAGGGGGTAAAACGCGAACACATCCTCATGAGAAAGAAAACACATCTCATGAGAAAAATCAGAAATGATAAAAGAGGGAGCATTGAAGGCTTGCCTCTGCAGTTGATGATAATGATAGTGATCGCCACTATGGGTACCGCGATACTCATAGGATGGATGGGGAGTATCGACTCGCCCAAACATATCGGAGGCGTCGATATCACCTCCGACGATATCGTCCTGAACGGCAACTACACGGATTCGGGGATCATTGAAGTGTATGTCACGGATCAGGACGGTAATCCGCTTAAAGGTGCGACCGTCGTACTGTCAGGATTGGGAGTTACCGATTCGGACGGAAAGACCGCATACAGCAGTACCGATTCGATGGGACGAGCCCATTTCGACGGATTGCGAATATCGTTGCGCGGATCTGAGATCGGATTCATCACTGTGAACGTATCAATGTCCGAATACGGAGAGAATAACACAGCGAGGGTAGCAGTGATCGCATGAAGATGAACAAAAAGGGAGTGATCGGCCTTCCATTGAGGCTGGCCATGACCTTCCTTATACTTTCCATATCGGTTCCAGTCGTTGCGTACATGGTCGAAGATCTACGCGACGATTCCGATATATCCCTGCTGAGAAATGAAGCCTCGAAGATATCCAATACCATATCTCAAGCCTACTATTCCGGAGAAGGGGGAATATTCACCGTTGAAGTATCAGTGAAAAGCGATTGTAAACTGACCATCGGAGGAGAGGGAAAGGATGCATACAGCATAGGTCTTTTCTCGGGCGATACGGAAAAGGACAGGATCTATCTACAGAGACCTTCCGCGAAGATCGTCAACGGAAGTCTTGACATCTCCGGCGACAGGACCTTACAATGCAAAAGTGTCCAGATGGGCGGAACATACGGAGTGGAGGTGAGCATTATTGCTTGAATTCACGATGTCCCGTGTATCGGTATTCGTCTGCGGCGCAATACTGTTGTCGCTGATCATAATCCCTGTTTCGGGAATATACGATGAGAAAGAAAATGTCGAAATGATCAATATGACGGATACGGTCACGAACATGATAGATTCTTTCTGGGATTCCGAGGTGGACGTCATGACAATAAGAGGATGGGATATCCTGCCCTCCCCCAATACCTTGTTATCGATCGAGGGGCACATCGTGACCGTTCAGAAAGACGACAGGTCGTATAAGGGGATGATAAAACATGCAGCGAACGAGATCACACTTTCATATAACCAGATATTGAAAGTTGAAAGAGGGGAGGAAGAATTGATACTTTCCCATCAATGACCGAATGTGTCCGCTATCTTATGAAGTGCGCGGGAAAATCTGATTATGTCCTCTTTGCTGTTGTAAAGATTAATGGATGCCCTCGCACTTCCTTCTATTCCTTTCATACCGAAGAAGGGATGTGCACAATGCATTCCCGATCTTATCATTATATTATCGATCTTATCCAGCATCATCGCGATATCGTGTGAGGCCATTCCATCGATGTTGAACGAAAATATACCGCACCTCTCGCTCGGATCCTTCGGTCCGACCACGGTCAACCCTTTGATGTCTTCGATCTCCTTGAATATCGTTCTCATCAACATCTCATCGTTTGCGGATACCTTATCCATTCCGAGTCTGTCAAGGTAATCAATGGCTGCCTTCGTTCCGACAATGCCGGAGTAATTCTGCAACCCCGCCTCGAATTTTTCAGGTATTGGCGCAGATTCCGCTTTGTCGTATGTGGCGAGACCTATCGTACCGCCGCCAACGCACAGCGGTCTCATCTTTTCCAGACATTCCCGTTTGCCGTACAGAACACCCATCCCCGAAGGGCCCAACATCTTGTGTACCGAAATCGAATAATAATCGACATCTAGGTCCTTGAGATCGATCTTCATATGAGGCGCGGCCTGAGATCCGTCTACCAGTATCTCGGCTCCCGCATCATGTGCTATCTCCGTCACCTCTTTGATGGGAAAAACACACCCCGTCACATTACTGGCATGGAGAACAGAAACAAGTTTGACATCCTTGCTCATACACCTCTTGAAATTCTCGATGTCGAAACTCCCGTCATCTTTTGTCTTCGAAAATCTCCTCTTAATTCCGACAGCATCGGAAAGCACCAGCCATGGAACATGATTGGAGTTATGTTCCGTATCGGTGGTCACAACAACATCATTCTTTGAAAAGGATAGTCCGCGTGCAACCGTGTTGATGCCTTCTGTGCAATTCTTCGTGAAGATGTAGCAATCCGGGTCGTCCGTCTTGAAAAATGCTGCCAATTTTTCTCTTGTCTCGTCGATCATCAGCGATACTTTCGATGACATCCCATGTACGCTTCGACCTCCGCAGGAGGGAAAATCCTCGTAATATTCCATCATGGCCTTTATCACTTGGTCCGGCCTCAAGGACTGGCAGGCACTGTCCAAGTACACTCCCGCCCCCTTTCTGATTGTGGGAAAATCATTACGAGCCTCAGAAATATCCATCAAACCTCCGATGAGTTGGATAGTATTTAATTGACTATGTGTATCAAGGTCCAATGATATCATTGGGAACTTCCGTAGGAAAGCTGAAACTCAATCTGCCGGGAATGGTCGCATCGGGCATAATGGACGAGACGGGGGAATCCATGTCTCGTATGCTGAGGTCCGGTGCAGGAGCAGTTGTGACAAAATCTATCGGTTCCGTACCTAACCCCGGACACTGCAACCCGACTTTCACCGAAGTGAAAGGAGGATTCATCAATGCAATGGGGCTTCCCAACCAGGGGATCGAACTGTTCGAAAATGAGATGAAGATCGCTGTCAAGAACGGAACGGTCATCGGATCTATATACGGAGCTTCCGCGGAAGAATTCTCAAAACTTGCAATAAAAATGGAAGAGTACGGAGCATCCGCCATCGAACTTAATCTTTCATGTCCTCACGCAAAGGGTTTCGGTATGGAAGTAGGAACCGATCCCAAAATGGTCGGAAGCATTGTTTCTTCGGTAAAGTCGTCTGTCAGTATCCCGGTATGGGCAAAATTGACGCCGAACACACATATTCTCAAGGATATCGGTATGGCCGTGCAGGAAGCGGGAGGAGATGCCGTCGTGGCTATCAACACCGTCAAAGCGATGGCGATATCTCCAGAATTCGGAAAACCCATTCTCAGCAACAAATTCGGAGGATTATCCGGTCCCGCGATACGATCGATCGGAGTAAGGTGCGTCTTTGATCTGAGAAGTGTACTCGACATACCCATCATCGGTGTCGGAGGGATATCCGACTGGAGAGATGCCGCGCAATACATAATGGCAGGTGCGTGCGCGTTCCAGATAGGAAGCGCCGTTGCAAGCAAAGGTATAGGCGTTTTCGATAACATCAATAGATCTCTCGAGAAATTCATGGCCGATTACGGTTATTCTTCAATAAAGGACATGGAGGGCATAGCTCATGAGTGATTCCGTGAAGATCATAACCATCATAGAGGATGCTTATGACACAAAGACCTTTGAATTTCAATGGGAGGAAAAAGCTGCACCGGGACAATTCGTGATGGTCTGGGTACCGGGAATGGAAGAGATCCCCATGTCACTCTCAAAGACCAGCCGTATCAAGAGCATAACCGTGAAGGCCATTGGTAAAGATACGAAGAAACTCCATGAGCTCAGGCTGGGAGATATGATGAGGATACGTGGCCCGTACGGAAGAGGTTTCGATCTTAAGAAGAACAAAAGAACGCTCATAATCGGCGGGGGAGTCGGTACCGCCGCAATAGTTCCCGCCGTAAAGGAGATCGGAGGGGATGTCATCATCGGAGCACGCACAGACAAAGACCTCATTCTGGATGAAGTTGTCTCCAGATACGCGAGAAACCTTTGGATATCCACCGATGACGGGAGTAAAGGATTCCACGGAAATGCCGTTCAACTGATGAAAGAGAAAGTTGCGGAGAACGAATACGACATGGTGATAGCCTGCGGCCCTGAGATCATGTTGAAATATCTGTACCAAGCGTGTGTGGAACTTGATCTGGATTGTCAACTCTCTATGGAAAGACACATGAAATGCGGCGCAGGAATATGCGGATGCTGCATGATGGACGATATGAGGGTCTGTAAGGACGGTCCGGTATTCACAAAAGAAGAAATATCGAAAATGAAGGACTTCGGTGCAGCAAAGAGGGACGAGTGCGGCCGCCTGATAAAAATAGGGTGATCCCCTGACCGTTCCCGAAGGACATTTTTCCGTGATGCACGGAAATCTTTCCGTTAATGTTCCCCGCAATATATTCAAAGGCAATGATGCGCAGATAATCGAAGAAAAGGCCAAACCATTCAAAGAACTCATTAAATCCAGATATCCATGGCTCACGGACAATTCAATAATTGTTCTTATGTCGACCGCCAGAAAGGAAATGATAAGGATACTCGATGAGGAGACTCACGGTCGTTCGGTCAGTAAGATGCTTGAAAACGAAGGAAGGGTCGACGATGCCATCAAACATCTCAAAAAACATCTTGAAACACATCCTAACGATGCGGACTCGTGGTACGCATTGGGAGAACTTTTGTGTAAAAACGGGAATGCCGAAGAGGGATACAAGGCATTCGCCAGAGGGCGTGACTTATTCTGAGAACAGATCGTTGATCGCGGCCACTATCTCCGGAACCGTTGCGCCCCACGGCACTTTGACAACATTTCCTTCAATGATATGCCCGTCTTTGATTTTGCAACATTTGATGATCGTTTTCACCCCATCATCGATAATGTGGTCTTCCGGACAAATATTGATGAAAGGTACACTTCTGCCATACAAAAAAGAGAATATCCTTTCCGAAAGATTGCAACCGATCAATGTTACATCGTGTTCTATCTTCGGTGCTTCGTCCAAGAAGTAGACAGGCATTTCTGCCGCGAGTTCCGATACCCTACACGGAAACATCACTGCTTCGGTCTTTACATCGGTTACCATTTTCGCAAGCTCGATCTCCACTTCCTCCAACACGATCGGTATCTCAACAAATCCCGAATCCAATGCCATTTTTGTTAAAACTCCCAGTTTTGACGGTGAAGGGGGAATATCATCTATCACACGGAGGACCTTAGGCTCCATGTTCCTGACGAAATTGATGTGAGAGAACATTCCCTTCACAACGACAGTCTTGGAGGGGTGTTGCTTCTGCAAACGTGCCAAAGCCGGGATGTTTATCACATCCAGCGTTGGATCTTCAATGAATATCGTGTCTTCGGGAAGAGACAGAATAGTAAATCCTTCCAGCCTTCCAAACAATTCTCTACCGAGACCTTTTTTCAATTCGACGACTGCGAGATCGGTCTTGTTCCTGAAGATTATGAACTCCGTTCTTACGTAAGCCGTCCATTTTTCCATCATGGAGGATATGTTCTCCCTATTCAGGATCATATCGACATCATGAACGGACACATCTTTGCAGTGCACGATGCAATAATGTTTCACTTTCCCTTTAATCCTACCGCATAACACACAGAAAGAACACGAACTGCGCTGGAAGGTTAATCTAGCCCACCGCACGGGAAAGATTTAATACAACTCCACATAATCAGGACGTTAGTGTCGGGGTAACACAGTGGCTATGTGGCGGACTGCAGATCCGCATACGGGGGTTCGATCCCCTCTCCCGACCC
>JGI994J12354_10001646_pt1 | contig 22476 bp, 16 predicted proteins | sample IntmicLarv3ML3BL_FD_12354 | JGI IMG/M metagenome (IMG submission 12354) | reverse complement strand
AACATTTGCCACTAACGCTTTATTAATCTTTGGTACTGTTATCATTACGGCTCGAATACTTTTTGCCACATCACTCACGCCAAGCATTGCTAATGCTCCACCTACAAATTTTTCTAATAAAACTGCTGGTGATACAAGCTTTTCATCGATTGCAACAGCGGTGTTGCTTTTGCATATGTCGTAAAGGTTATCAATCAGAATTTCATTTCTATGCATACCAAAATATTCTGCTTCTGTGCCAAAGTGATATTGCTCCTCGCCTACTTTTTTACTTAAATAGGTGGGAAATGTACCAGTAGCTTTTCCCGTTATATTTAACGGAACTGGTTGATTTTCACTTCTGTCATAGTAACAGATTTGAGAAGTTTTCTCACCTATCTCAATTCCAACAATGATATTTCTGACTTCATTCATATTACGTGCCTCCCAAATTAGATTCTTCGCTTTGCTCAGAACAACAGTGCTTTCATAACTCATTTGACACTATTTTGGATTCTTCGCTTTGCTCAGAATGACAGTGCTTTTATAACTCATTTGACACTATCTATAGTTCACGACATCATAAGACCCATCCCCACAATGTCTCAAAGACATTTCTAGCTAATCTATCAATTCAAATACTGCGTCTATCAAATGTTCTTGTTGCAAATATTTATCCATCGTTGCTTCAAGCATATCCTCACGATTAAGTCTGCGGTCCGCTAGCATCTGATTAAGCATCTGGTATCTGCTATTAGTGTCGGATGTCGCCTTGTCCATCACCAGCGTTCGCTTCTCTGTCTCATAATACTCATCGCCGTTTGTAACACTCATATACCAATTGAGTTGCTCGCCATAAAACAATAAAAATTCACGTGTGTAAATACCATGATAATTATTTGTTAATGGTTCTTGAACATATCTTAGTTCTTCTCCTTCGCGTACCAACGAATAGTAAAGCATTACATCAGCTTTTGGTGAGATAACCGCTTCAATAAATATCTTATCTTGTATCTGAAAAGAGCGTGTACAATCTTGTGGCAATTGGGCAAAAAAGGCAAACCTTAAGTTCCTCTCACGACATATTTCTAGAATTTTCACAACATTTTCTCGTTGCTTATCGTTAAGCTTATGGCAATAGCGATATCGCTTAAGCAACGCCAAGGAAGTAATAATATCGTCCTCGCCATTTTCTTCAAACAGCTTCTCTAAGCTCTTAAAAACAAAGCTATCAATTCTGACATCACCAATAAAATATCCATAAGAAAGAAATGCCAAAAACGATTTAATCACAACTTCTTTGCCACGATGTGCCATATAACTTTCTAGAACTGCCGAAAGTCCTAGTGCATATACTCGCGAGTACATCGCCACCAGCAAAATTTCTTCTTCATTGGCATAGGCATCTAAATCAAAGCCTGCCAATTTTTCATTGATTTTCATCATCGCTTCGACATTGCCGATATAATTATCTTGCAAATAACTTAAAATAACGGAGTCGTATCTGTCATTTGACAAACAAAAATATGCCAAAGAAGTCAGCTCTTCATTTTCAATAAATTCCGTATCAATAATCATCGTGCGACATAGTTTAAACAATGTTGTAACGGAAATCTTCTCGTAGCCTAAATCACAAACCAAGGCAAATGCTTCACTAGTAAACATGCGCCTTACTAAGATATCTATCATCATCTCTGGGTCTGCCTGATAAAATTCTTGATAATTGATTTTGCTCAAATATTCATTGACCGTGCTATCTTCAGCATGTTGGTCATAGTAACTAAGTAATTTGTGGCGCGCCTCTTGGCGGTATTCCTTGGTAAACCCTTCTGACAAGGCCACCTGCCCCAAACTACCCAAATCACGAATAGTGACCTCCCGCTTGCGCAAATCACTGCCACAGATATTCAGTAATAGACCATCATCTTTGACGTCTTGCCAAAGACATTGTTCAATGATTTTTTTATTATCAAATAATTGCTGTTGATTATAAGCAACTGTCGAAGCAAACCTTTGCTGATACATGTCTTCGAAAATAATTTGTACATCGTCGGTGTAAATATCAATAAAAGCCACATTATCGACACATGGATAAATCTTTTCTTTTACTAATGGGCCATGGCACACGATAACATTACGGATTTTGCTATCATCGCAATAAAGTCGGTGCGTAAAGGCAACTTTTACAGCTGCATTAGCCGTCTCCTTATCAGCAATATTTTCTAAAAATTCTTGATAAATCACCGCATAGTCTTCATTTATCTTACGCTTATCTAAAGACCTTTTCGCAAAATCAGCAATAATATCCGTATACTTTTCGTACATTGCCAAATCTTTGTCTTTGTCACGAATAATACTAGCATAGACAAAGGCTTTTTTATTGCTACCTAAAGTGTTGTTATATGCAAAATATAATTTGACTTCTTGTGGCAATGAAATCGAATTACTACGACTCATCGTCTCAACATAAAATTCATATAAACGCGTAATTCTAACGTCTTCTTCCACCCCTAGCTGATACCACTTAAAGTAATCGCTCTTGCGTGGATTGCCTAGCATGATGTATTTGCAAATTGTCTCTAGTACATCCTTACTTGGATATTTGTAATAGCAATCCGCTAAAACAAGATAAAGATTTTCTTTGAAACTCTTCTCATGAATAGCCAAATATGTAATTCGCATCACCATTTGCTCAGTTAGCATATCGTATTTGCGCGCAAAATTAAGAACTTGTATGACAAATGGTGAAAGTTTCTTCAACAAACTTTCATTGGCAATAATTATCTTGATGGCTTCCAAATATAAAAATGGCGAGTTGCAACCTAATTCAAATTGGCGTTCCAACATAAATAACTGCTTGGTCTTATTCTTAGCAAACTCTTCACTAATTTGCAAAAGCACCCACAATAACATGAAGCTATCTTGATTTTTGCGGTACAAACTATCAATGCGGGCGACCACCGCTACTTCTGTATTCGCTATCATCCCCATTTGTTTGGCAAGATAAAGATATAATCCCTCTTCTTCATATTGCTCACTTGTAAATACCTGTCCCTTAAGCATCGCCATCGTATCTAAAATCTTAGGCACATTATCTTCGGTGTAATATAAATACACTTCATACAAGCGTTGGCGTAAATCAGAACACCCCGCTTCTCTTAGCTCATCTATTCGCCTAAGCGTGCGCTCTTTCCATGTGCGATATTCCAACTTTTTAACCTGCAACATCAAATAATCACGCACCATACCTGACGTGATGGACCTTTCAAAGCGGTTACTCTTCACCTCGTATTCACCAGCGGCTGAAGCTATAACTTTTATTTCCAAGGTTTCATAAACACTCTTGATGTATATCTTGCCACAATGTCTACCTGGCGTTAATGCCTCGCGCGAAATCACGTATTCCAGACTATAAACACTGCCAATAAAATCGCTCGCCGTTATGACACGCTTTCCAACTTCTAAAAAATCGCCAGTAGTGCTAACCTCTAGTCGTAAATATCCCCAAGTATTCTTGTTAAGATATATCGTATCTTTTAGTGAGCCCTCTAAATTTAGTAATTCTTTTCTAGTTTTATCAACAGCTATCTTAATAGCTTCTTTTTGCCCAGTTGCTATCAAAAATTCTTCCATGTTCTGGTATGTTGTCGGATTTTTCGAAAGTCCTCTATATAGCTCCTCATATCGCATGCTTTCATTTTTCAATAATTGTTTAAAAGCTTCCTTACTATATACTCTAAATGCTTCCTTATAATTCTCTGCCGCTAAGCTAGCAAATTGCTCTAAATCACGCAAGTTACCTTGTGAGGTTTCAACCTTTGTCGTAGCCACGAAAATCTCAAATACTATCTTTGCTTCGCCCGCATCACTACAAATGATGACGTTACCCGTACACTTATCGCCTGCTACTAACCCATTAATATCTAACGAATAAAAAATCGAGATGGCATTTCCTGAAAAGCTATCTTTCGATAAAAGAATGCGTCGATTATCAGAAAACAACATGCCCTTTATGATGTTGCCATCTTGACCGCCAAAGAAAAAATTGCCTTGGTAGTCCTCATTTTCAGACACCGTAATAGTAATTCTCTCATCAGATAGGCGTAGTGGTGGCACAATATATTCAAATTTTCCGTTTAGCAACTGCTCCATACGTTTCTTCATCGTTTCATCTTCCTTATGTATGCTTCTCTACCTATAGTATAACTTTTATTGCATTGGCTGACAAGCAAAGGATGTTCCTTTTCGTCAATTGTTGGTAATGTGAAAAGCCCCAAATTTCGCATAGCGAAAAATCTGGAGCCCTTCTATGTTTAAATAATTAAGAACCTATTTTAAATAACGATTCTTTACCACTTCAAACCGTCTTTTTCCATTTGTGCAACAACGTTGGCGCCACTGCCTTCCATCATTTTTTTGAAACTGTCACTTGGTTTTTCTTCAACATTGTACATTTCCAAGATGCCTGGTTCTGCTGGGTCCACACAAGGAGAGGCCATAAAACCTGGACCTTGGTCGTTTAGATGCACAACCGGTTTCACGTAATGAACAGCATTTTTGATAACTTGCACCACTTGCGGGATATGATAAGTAGGATACTCTTCATGTCCTGGCTGGAAGTAGAATATTTTTCCATTGCCACGTTTGAATACGCACCCCGAGCGGAAAACCTCACCGCCTTTGTACCAACCAATCATCAATAACTCGTCTGGTACAGGGATATCAAATGGTTCTCCATACATTTCTTCTTTTGGAATATCAATAAAGCGGCCTACGCCTTGGCAAATAGGATGGTTCGGGTCAATAATCCAAACTCGCTCGCTTTCACCAATTTCACGCCAGCTCAAATTGCCGGTAGTACCCACTAGCTTACGAAACGGTTTCGAGTGATGTCCTGAGTGCAAAACGATGAAACCCATGCCCAAACGAACATGCTTAGCCACCATTTCGGCAATTTCTTCTTTTACGCGGACATGTGCCATGTGTCCCCACCAAATCAGTACATCGGTATTCTGCAAAATTTCTTCAGAAAGACCATGATTCGGCATTTCCAATGTAGCAGTAGTAATCTCCAGTTCCTCGTCAACAGATAACTCTTGTTTTAACGCATTATGTATACCTTCTGGATAAACTTCTTTAATCTTTGCATCTTCTTGTTCGTGCAAAAATTCATTCCAAATCAAAACTTTAATAGCCATGAATAAACCTCCTTGTATTTTACAGCCGTTCGGCTTGAAAAAACTTCCCTTCCTTTTAAAATCAATCTACCACATGAGTTGCTTTAAATTATCATATATTGGTGTATTTGTCAAATAAATCTAGCATAACTTACTTCGTAATTATCGCTATTTATTCTTATCTGTCAAAGGATGGAAGCACAAAACTTTTCTGGAGTCTGTAATATTACTCATTTCTGGTCTCTCCTGTCTACACTTATCGGTTGCATACTCACACCTTGGTGCAAATTTACAGTAAGAAATCGAATACTCCTTTTCTTCTGCATCAGGCAACACCAACTCTTGATCCCACTTGTCTCCCACTCGAGGAACTGCATTCATAAGCATCTCCGTGTATGGATGAGCTGGATTGTCCATAATCTCTGTAGCCGTTCCATACTCTATCAAACAACCGCGATATAGCGTCGCAATATAATCTGATACATAATACGCTGTTGACAAATCATGAGTAATGTAGATGAACGAAACATTGTATTGTTCTTTTAAATCTTTGAACAAGTTGACAATATTCATCTTCATTGATGCATCAATAGCTGCTACTGGTTCATCAGCAATAATAAGCTTAGGACGAGTAATAAGTGCCCGTGCAATTGAAATTCTTTGTAACTCTCCTCCCGAAAACTGCGAAGGATACTTCCCTTTTACTGTGTCTATAGACATTCCAACGCTATGAAGCGTTTCATCAATTAGCTTCGTTGCCTCAGCCTTAGTTTTGCATATTCCCAAACGCAATGCAGTGTTAAACAGATAGCTGTCCACTGGCTTTCGGGCCGAGAATGATTCATACGGATTTTGAAAAATAGGTTGCACATCTAAACGAAACTGCAAAGGATTATATCCCTTCTTATCTTTGTATGAATGACCGTTCAAAAGGATTTCACCTGTGGTCTGCTCATACATACGCAAAATCATTTTACAAAGAGTAGTCTTCCCACAGCCTGACTCACCCACTATCGAAAGAATGACCGGCTTTTCAGAGTCGATACTCAGTGATACATCATCAACTGCAACAAGCTTCTTCTTACTTAACATTCCGCCAATGCGAAAAACCTTGCTTATGTTATTTACTTCAAGTAATTTATTAGCCATTGTTTGCCACCTCCTCAACATAATGACAGGCCGCAAAACGTCCTGGCTTGACTTCTAAAAACTTAGGCACTTCCGCTTTACACTTATCCGTTGCCTGCGGACATCTTGGCGCAAAACGACAGCCCGATGGCGGATTTGCTAATGACGGCGGACGTCCCGGAATTCCCACCCTTTGGCTCTTATCGCCAACACGTGGCAACGCATCTACCAACATTTTAGTATAAGGATGAATAGGGTCTTCGAAAATTTTATTTGTTTCGCCTAGTTCAACAAAACTGCCTGAATACATAATTCCCATTCGGTCGGTAACTTGATAGTGAACACCCATATCGTGGCTAACCAATACCATCGTGTTTTTCAATCGCTTTTGCAGACGCATAAGCATCATTAAGATACCACGTTGCACCACAACATCTAATGCCGTAGTTGGCTCATCCGCAAGCATAAGGCTTGGAGACATAAATGTTGCCAAGGCAATTATAACCCGCTGGCGCATACCGCCAGATAGCTGAAACGGATATGCCTCTAATAAATCAGGCGAAAGACTTAATTCTTCCAAATAATCCGCAACTCTTTTTAGGGTTTCCTCTTCCGTTTCGTTCTTTCTTTCTTCTTTAGGGATTGAATCTAAAAAGTGCGCCTTTAATCTAGTAATTGGGTTTAGCACACTTTGTGCTGCTTGTGGCACATAAGATATATTATGCCACCACGTTTTGCGGATTTCACCAGACTCAAAGGAAAATGCTTCTCCGTCTTTTTCACCGCTTAAGATTACGCGCCCTTCATCAATCTGCAAAGGAAATTCCACGATATCGTATAGTGTTTTAAGTAAGGTTGTTTTCCCACAGCCTGATTCCCCTGCTATCCCAAATATTTCATTATCATATATTTCAAAATTCACATTGTTAATAACTTTAATGTCACCATCAACGGTGCTATATGATGTAGATAAATTGTCAATTTTAAGCATATGTTATTTACCTCTCTTCATAGATAAATAATTGTTATAGCCGGTAATCAATAAGAAAAGGCCAATAAACAATATAACTGTTGCAACAATTGGTGCACCAACCCAGAACCACTGTCCTGTTAAGATTGCATTTCTATCTCTGGCCCAGTTAATCATATTCCCAAGAGAAATAAGATTAGCTGGCGATAATCCTAGAACCGCTAAACTAGACTCTGATGCAATCGCCGCTAGCGTTGCATTCATGAAGTTGGATAGCGACCAAGTTAAAGCGTATGGTAAAATCTCTGTCACTACCACCTGAAGCGTGCCTTCTCCTGAAAACCACGCTGTTTGGATGAAGTCACGTTCTCTCATTGTCAGGGCCATCGAACGAATTTGTCGGCTCGGCCATGCCCAAGCAAACATCGCTAAAACGAGTGCCATAACGAAGACCGTTGAACTTCCCTTCATCAATGAGGTCATTAAAATCAAAATTGGCAGTGATGGAATTACCACAAATGTATCTGTCGTAATCGTTAAAATACGATCCAATCTTCCCCCTGCAAAACCTGCAAGCAGACCTACAAAAACACCTAGCACTGTGCCGATAGTGGCAACAATTAAGCCAATAAGCAGTGAATTATGGATGGATTCAATCAAGAGCCATGTAACATCTTGACCCATACTGGTTGTTCCTAGCCAGTGAGTCCATGATGGGTCTTGCTTGGCCTGATAGGAATTAAAAGTAAACGGGTCTACATGAGGAATGTAATAAACTACAAATCCAATAATCAAAAATATACTTGTAATGATTAAGCCAGCCTTTAAACGGCCATTAGCAATTTTCCAAAACTTTTTCATCTTCGTCTACACCCCTCTCCTTAATTATATCTGATACGCGGATCAATAAACGGATAGATTAAATCCACAATCAGCGTTGCTGTTGATATGGCAACAATGGAGATGGTGATACATCCCAAAATCATATTGTAATCTGACTGCAAAATCGCCTTTTGAATTAGCGTCCCAACCCCTGGGTAACCAAAAATAATTTCCGTCATAATTGCTCCACCAAAAACCCCACCTAAGCTCATTGCTAATGCTGTGATTTGAGTTAAAATAGAATTGCGGAGTACATAGCCTCTTCCGATTTGCCTCTCAGGCAATCCGCGCAGACGAGCAAACATAACAAAATCTTCTTCTGCTGTAGTTCCTGCTAGTGATTTCATAGAAATAATCCACCAACCAGTACCTAGCATAAGTAACGAAATTGCCGGCAAGACAGATGCACGTAATAATGATGTTAAAAACGTGCCAAACCCACCGATAGTGTTAATCGTTGCTATAAGTGGGAACCAGCCCAATAAATAACCAAAAACAATTTGTAGCAGTAGCGCGATAATAAAATACGGAATTGGATATATACAAATCGCAATCCCCTCCATAATCTTAGAAGAACGCTTATCTTTACGAAAGCCCGCTTGTAGACCAATCAAGTTGCCTATAATCCACGCAACAATCGTCGTTGTCAAGGAAAGCATTAGCGTATATGGCAGATACATCCCGATGATTTGACTTGCTGGCGTTGGATAATTCATCAACGAAGGGCCAAAATCAAATTGAAGCAGACCTTTCCATAAAAAAGTTCCATATTGCTCAAGTAACGAACCTTCAAGACCAAATTGTAAACGTAACGATGTGCGTAGTGCCTCTTTTTGCGCTGGGTCCATTTGTCCTGAACGTGACTGCATCTGTCCAATCATATTTTCGACTGGGTCAGAAGGGAACATACGCGGAATAAAGAATACAAATGTAACGCCAATTAAAATTGTTATGGCCCAAACCAATAGACGAAGGCCTAAATATTTTTTAAATTTCAATGGTTATCCCCTCCTTGCTATATAATAAAATTGTCTAATTTAAAGGACGCACGCAGCCATTACAGTTGCCATGCGCCCAAATTTAAATTTGTTTATCTAGTTTCAATTATTATCCAGCAGGAGTAATCTCTGTTGTGAGGTATTTGAAACAACTCCACCACCACCAAGGACCATTGTATGGATTCTCTGCACTTGGATAATTAGTCCAAATAGTTTTATTAGTTGGAACGAATTTAGTACCTGAGTGATAACCAATAACTGGCATCTCTGTGATAGCATTTTTCGTAAACTCTAATGCAAGTTCATAACTTCTTTCATCTTCTGGAGATAATTTTGCCATCTCGTGAAGAATTCTAGTTGCTTCTGCATTATTCCAACGACTACCTTGGCCTGAACCACGCTCACCGATTGGAACAATAAGGTCTGCATCCCATCCGTTGATTTGAGCATAAAGGTCTTTTGTGATACCACCTGATGGCCAGTATCCTGCGATATCAAAGTCACCTGTCGCACCGTTTGTATCCCATGTTGCAGTACTTTCACTTGAAATATTACAATCTAAACCAAACTTAATCAATTGGTCATAAGTCGCTTGTACGCCACGTCCTGCTTGTGCTTCAGTGTCTGCTAGGTATGTTAGGTTAATTGTGAAAGGTTCGCCTTCAAAGTACCAAACATCGCCATTTTTTTCAAGACCTGCTTTGATTAGTAGCTTTTCTGCCGCTTCAGGGTCATACTTCCATGTTCCAATACCAAACATACTGATTAGCTCATCACGGTCTGATGGAACATCATAGCCCTTAGCTCTTACAGAGTCTGCCATACGTGTAGCATAATCACCGTCAAACGGCTTAAGTGTAGTACCATCGCCTAAATCAAGTTCAAATTCTTCTACCCATGGTAGTAATGGTAGGTAATAGAACTCTTGCATTGCTGCTGTCGCCGCAACTGTAGGGAACATGCTCGAACGTCCAATTCCGTCAAAAATGAAATCAGAAACTTCATCAAAGTTAATCGCTAGTGTGATAGCCCAACGGAAGTCTGCATTATCATAAGGAGCTTTACCCATTTGGAAAGCCATCCCCTTAGCACCTGGGTCATCACTTAGAGCATATGGGAAATCATCATACCAAGCTGCGATGTTGTCATTTTGGTCCATCATAAACTCAAGCATTTCAGGTGTAACTTCCGTCAAAATGTCAACATCATTATTGATAAGACTCATTTGACGCGTAGTATCATCACCAAGATTTCTAAACCAAATATATTCTGCCTGTGGCATCTTGCCTGTAACTACCCCAACTGTAGAATTTTCCCAATCTTCACGTCTTTCATATAAAATCCACTTACCTAATTCGTCATATGCACTTACTGTGTAAGGACCTGCAACAACTGGTTCATTGTCTACGAATGTCGTTACATCATCTACTTGTGAATAGATGTGCTCAGGCACGATACGAAGGTCATTACCCCAAATAGTAACACCCATTCTTAGTGCTAGACGAGGGAATGCTTCCTTAGTAATAATTTTAACTGTATAATCATCCTCAGCTGTTATTGAGTCAAATACAGTATTGTAATAATCACTTTGTCCAATTTCAGAATTATCTTTAATCATGTTAAATGTAAAAGCAACGTCCTTTGCCGTTAAATCTACGCCGTCAGACCACTTGATGCCCTCACGGATTTTCACAATATGTTCTGTGAAATCTTCATTAGATTCTGGCATGCCGTCAGCAACTTCACCAAACTGATTACCAGAAACAGTGTCCATTTCCCACATCATCGCAGACATTAATTGGTGAATACCAAATCCTGCAGCAGTACCGTGCATATAAGTATTGAACTGACCCGGTGTGTCTGTAGGTGATTGACACTCAACGATTAGAGTCTGTGCTCTTGGTGTGCCCACCTCTGTCATCTCACCAGTAGCGGTACTTTCACTAGCTTCTGAAGTTTCCTCACCTGCATCTGTTGTTGCCTCAGCACTAGTATCGGTGCTACTTGTTCCTTCATCGCCTGTGCTGCTTGTTCCGCCTGTGTTATTGTTGGCACATGCTGTCAAACTAAGACACATCATTACCGCTACGATTAAAGAAATTTTCTTTAAAAACTTTTTCTTTCTCATAAAACTAATCCTCCTTTTTATAAAATATTTTTCGCGATTTCTGTTCCGTATACTGTTGCATAAATAACGCAAGCAGAAATTGCTATATCTGATTTTTTCTTTCTAACCTGACAAGTACCTTTGCCATGCTAAACAGAAAAATATCATACATTTTATATTATACAACTTTGCAAATCCGTCAAAAATTTCGCAAAAAAATAATTCTTCGACTGCAAATATGTAAAACTTGCTGTATAGCAAGAAAAATGAAGCGAAAAACTAGAAATATTTACTAAACCGTTTTCCTAAAACGATTATACCCCCCCCCACTTAGTTTTGTCAAGGTGTCTTTTTGGATGGGTCTAATTGCTATTAACACAAACCGGAACGAGAGACCTATCCCTCGTTCCGGCTTGTGTTAGACTAGTAAGTTACTTTAATGCTTTTAATTTCAAATGGCGCAAATGTCACGCCAAATTCACGACCTCCTTCTAAAGCTTCTTGTTCTTCTTCTAGCATATTTGTTAAGTAAACTGATTTCACATCGTGAGAAAGTGTTATCTTAGCAATAGTTCTTGCTCCCTCTGCCTCGTATACACGAAGTAAATATCCATGTTCTTCATCTTCTAGTGGCTTAACTGTCTCAATAATCAGATTGTCTTCACTGACTGTTACAAATGACTCTCTTGCCAATGCCCCATTTTCACAAACAATTGGTGTATTAAACATATATGCTGGTTGGATAACTTGCTTTGCCCCAAATCCACCAATATGTGGTAGCAAGCCATAGGATAAATAGTGTACCCCTCTATCACCATAAAAATCTGGCATCGTCCCACCCTTGTGTAATGATAGCCGCATCGAACCATCTTTTACCGAAATTCCGTACTTACAATCGTTTAGTAAGCTAATTCCATATCTAGTTTCTGAAAGGTCTGTATATTTATGATTCGTCACCTCAAACATCGCTTTTTCAATACTAGTATTTCTGCTTGTTGGTCTGCTCAAATAACCAAACTGAATTTCTTGGGTAGCTTTGTCAGTATGGATATTTGTATCAAATGATGTCTTTAAGAAACGATGGTCGTCTTGCCAATCTATCTTTGTGTCAAAATTGATTAATGCCTGTCCACTATAGAAAATCACATCTTGGATTAGAGTTGATTTTGGTGTCAATTTATACGCACTTCTAATCCGCATTTCTACATCACCTAGCGAAACTATCTCTCTCGAAATAAGACTAGCTTCATCACGCAATTTACATTCTAAGTCTGCGTCAACATCCCAGTTATCCCATGCCAATGGCACATCTTCGCCAATTAAAAATGTATTAAGCGCATATCCGTCACCACATAATTGCCGCTCCACACGCTTATCGACTAACGAAGAAATATAGCCTTTTTCATTGAATGTCACTTGATAAAATGGGGTCTCTAATTTGCTTACGTCATCGTTATAGTTAAAGAATTGCTTGCCGCCACTTAGCTGTACATCTGCATTATAGCCTAATTCTATACTAGCAAAGGCTGGAACTTTCACGCCACTAATAGCTAAATACTGTTCCTCATCAAGGTTCGTTACTAACTGTTGATTTTCGACCCCACTTAAAGTCTTACCGTTATATGCTATATATTGAACATCTTCGCGTTCAAAAGATAGGGTATTAAAAACTGTTAGGCTATCTTTCGCTGTTGCTGCTTTGCTAATAATATCAGCTTGCAAGATGCCGGCTTTTTTAATGACATCACTAACTGATGTAATCGCTTCTTGATGTACTCGTGGGATACACGTCCCTGGTAAGATATCATGGAATTGATTAATTAAAAGTTCATCTGTCAGTGGTGCAATCAACGCATGACTGGCAACCACTTTATTTTCAACCGATTGCTTAACCGTGAAATATTCGAGCGCACGCAACGCTATTTCTGCTTTTCTATTGTTACGCTTAATCTCATGTTTGCTAGTCAATGTGCCCCGGTGTAATTCCAAATACAATTCGCCCGTATGTGTCGATGGTTCTACTAACCCGTCTTCGAGCTCTTTCATAAAAGTGCTTACCAACGTATGCTTAGTTCTTGGTAATCCTTCTATATCTCCCACTCTTCTTGCTAGTTCTACCATTTCAAATTCTGGACCGCCACCACCATCACCAAAACCATATGAAAATAAACGCTTATCAGAAACAGTCCGCTCCTTATTAGCATCATGCCCACTTTTTTCAACATAGTTATACATTGTCTTTGGTTCTGGCCATAGGTGTGTCTTGTTAAGATGCGTTAGCACCTTGCTACCGTCTATGCCTTTCCACCAAAATGTATCATAAGGAAATTCGTTGGTATCGTTCCAAGCCATCTTCGTGGTTAGGAAATAATCAACCCCACAGCCCTTCATTATCTGTGGCAAGGCCGCACTATATCCAAATGTATCAGGTAACCAAAACGTATCCGCTGTGTAATTAAAATATTTTCTGGTAAAACGCTGCCCCAATAAGAATTGTCTAATCATATATTCGCCCGAGGGAATATTACAATCGCACTCTACCCATACACCACCATTTGGTTCATAACGCCCTTGTGCGACTCTTTTTTGGATTTCTGCAAATAAATCTGGATAGAGGCGACGAATAATATCGCCATGGTGTGCCGAACTTTGAATAAATGTATAGTCTGGATAACGGTCCATTAAATTCATCTGGTTTGCATAGGTTCTAGCGCACTTTTTGTCAGTTTCGCCACGATGCCATAGCCACGCTGTATCCATATGTGAATGGCCGATAAAGCCCACATATGGCGCTGACGGCGAATTTGAAATAGCTAATATTTCTTTAAGCCATTCATTTGAACGTTCAATTGCTCTAATGAAAAATTCGCGTTCAACATTTTCATAGTCATAGTAGACAGTCTCATGAATTTTCTTTAACACATTAATAATCTTCGCACGACGGAAACTATCCGGTTCCATAACTTCAGCCATCTGATTAGCAATGTGTAGATTATAATAAAAATCACTGATGATTTCATCAACCACACAGATATCACCATCTCGCACTGTTACTTTAAATTCCATCTTGGCATCATCTTCTAGTGGTTGTGTTCCTTTGATGAAGTGATTGGCATAATGCTCTGTTGCTAGTTCATATGTCTTACCTGCAATTGCTTCTTTTACAAACATTTTACAATAATGGTTGCCATGGCTACCCACTATCATCTTAGAAGCAAAATTACCATATGGCATTCCATCGACAAACATCATGCCCTCGTATGCCGTTGTATGAGGATAAAAATGTAGTGCCGCTCCTGCTAGCTCCTTGGGTACCGTAAAACTACCCTTTGTCCACACATAAATCCCCTCACCTGCAAACACTGTCCCTGCCTCTACCGCTTGAAATAGTGATGCATCTGGAACCGCTGTATGGTTTTCCTGCGCTTGATATGCTTGCATCGTAATCGTTCCAACTTTTTGAAACATAAGTGCTTCTAATGCCGTTTCAAATCTCCTTAATTTCCCAAGCATTCGCTCAATTTGTCTATCTGTAAACATTTGCATTTCCCTCCATTTTGGCTTGCTATATCTTAATAAATATCACATCCTTATTGGTGTGTCAATATTGATAGTCGACTCAGATAGCGTTTTACTTTCGGAAAATAGACTCTTTCAATCTCAAAAGACACCTTAATTGGTGTCTTTTGATTGTTCCTTTAAAGTTCTCAATTCTTTTTGTAGGTCCTTGTATTTCTGCTTTAAATCTTCGTGTTCGGATTGAAGTTGTTTAATGTATTCGGACGATTTTTCAAGTTGTTCAGTCAGTTTTATAGTATCTTGCTTTTGTTCATCATATTTAAACGAGAAAGATGGAAAACACTTATAAAAGGCTTTTCTTTCTATGGATTTATACATATCACCACTTATGTCTATTCTACCATGGCTATATAATGCTCTTTTTATGCTGACAGTTTTTAGTTCATTTGTTTTCAAAATAGAATCATGTCTCAAGAATGGAAAACCATCTGTTTTTAATAAAAAGAATTCATCATTGCCAGATGGATTGTCCTTTTTATGATAGGCATTACAATGTTCTCTGTTGTGTGCCTTAAACGAGCAAATTGGCAATACATATAACAATTTACCAGCAACCCCAAGAATTAGACCTCTATGTTCATAAGCCATTTCAGGAATTGGGCATTTGCCAAATTCGAATTGATAAACATCCCCTTTCCTAAAGCGAATATTATTGAAGTGGCTATTTTTAACTCTAACCCAATGTATGTCTGATTTTGAATATCTTTTAATCTCACCAGTGGTAATTGCGCTAATAGCCAAAGTATTCATCGAGGTGATAGATTTAATATAATCCGCATGACTCATAGTTATGAATATCCTTTCTAAAACAAAAGGGACGCAGACGAATCTACGACCCTAACCCATTAAATGGGGCGACCTCTTCGGTCAAGACAATTATATTTATGTGGCTTCTTCAGCCAAATAAGCTATTTGATAGTTCCTATAATCACTTCTACTGTTAATTAATTCTAACACACTTGTATTAGATAGTCTAGTGAAATATACTGTTTGGTAGCGTAAATTCACTGTAATAATTTAATAGACAGACTTATCCCATGACGTGTTTATTTCACGGAAATTCAACCATTTTAATCCCCTTCAATAATCGTCTTGACAATATCTTCCATTGAAGCTTCTTCCACCTGTATTCCGAATATCTTGTTTTCTTGACTCATCAAGAGTGAAAATGCCTCTCCAACCTTTACCTCACGCTTATCACAAGAAAAGATATACTGGTCCTCTTCCTTTCCTTCCAAGTGAATATGTGGATGACGCATTGCTATAGTATCTGGTGTCCTTACTTTGATTTTATATGATGAGCCATATGACTCCCTAAAGTCCTCTATTGACCCATCAAAAAATATTTCACCTTGATGAATAAAAATAATTCTTTTGCAAACTTGCTCAATATCTTGCATATCATGGGATGTGAGCATAACCGTCACCCCATCTTGTCTATTGATTTCCGTAATAAACTCCCGAATACGACTTTTCGCGACCACATCTAACCCTACTGTTGGTTCATCTAGATAGACCACTGCTGGATTGTGCAACAGTGCCGCAACAAGATTTGCACGCATCTTTTCACCCAAACTTAGTTGTCGTACTGGACGATTTACGAATTCTTCCATCCCCAATAACTCAATATAAAACTTTAGATTTTGCTGGAAACGCGATTTTTCAATGTCATACATCTTCTGGTACATCTCAAAAGTATCTGTCATCGGCAAGTCCCAATTCAGTCCAGTACGTTGTCCAAATACCACTCCCATCCGACGGGCATTTTCTTGGCGCTTTTCATAAGGAACTAAATTGCCAACGCGGATTTCTCCCGCTGTCGGCGTAAGGATACCAGACAACATCTTAATCGTCGTTGATTTTCCTGCCCCATTCATCCCTATATAACCAACAGATTCGCCTTTTTCAACCTGAAAATTAATATTTTTCACAGCCCTTTTCACTGTATACTCCTGATGAAATAGCGATTTGATATTATTTATAATTCCCTTTTCTCTTTTATTTACCAAATAATCTTTTGATACATCCACTACCTCAATAAATGCCATATTCCCTCCCTTTCCAATCTTGCTCATCACGAACCAGTGCTCTGATACCTTTTCAAGCCCCAATGCCAAAAACAAACCCCAAATGCAAAAACCATAATACCTACTGGCAAAGCCAAAAATTGTAGATAATTATTAAAAGTTATCACGTCGTCTCTCCCAAAAATATACTGCGCCGGATAAAAATTAATAAACGCATAAGGCAACCCAAAAGACAAGAGGGCTTGAATTATCACCGGATATATATTAATCGGATAATTGATGAAATCACTTATTTCAAAGAAAAACAGTTCCATAATTTGTTCCCCTCGCACTAGCCAAAAACTTGGTGTCGCAAAGACCAGAAAGAGCCCTGATTGAATTAAGCTTCCACCTATAATGAACAAAATAAGCATACATATCTTCACAAAGGTCATCTTTACTTGCAACTGATGCAAACTTATAATCATAATGCAAAGTGATAACCCAATATGTCGCACGTACCCAATATTACAACTTGAAACCACCTCATAAACTAATGGTTTAATCGGTTGGATTAACGAGGCATCAAAACTACCTGCTTGGATGCGCCGTGGCAACGATGTACAGGAATTGAAGAAAAATGTCCCTGCAATTCCATAAGTCATAAGTTTAAGTGAATACATGAAAATAATTTCACTACTGCTCCAACCAGCTAAGTTTTGAAAATGACTTACCAGTACCCACAGCAAGAGGAAATCCATACCATAAGAAAAAACTTGAGCAATCGTCCCCAACCAAAAGGCCGTTTTATATTCCATATTTACGCGAATACCCATCTTGTAAAAACCAATAAATAAACGAAGTGCTTTCATCTTCTCACCCTCCTTGTACAAAAACTCGACGCGATGCTTGATGCCAAATCAACTTCTCTAACATCGTCAGAATTGCAATCCATACAAGTTGCGTACCAATACATATCCATGCACCCCTAATATCAGAGTACCCCAAATAAATCTGTATCGGCTCAAATGTACAAAAACGAAAAGGTAGATACATCCCAAATGCCACCAAACTGGCAGGATAAAACCAAAGCGGTACCACCTGTCCGCCAAACAACTTCATTATACCATTTGAAAAAAAGCTTATATACCAAGGGTTTATAATCCAGAAAGCAGAAAGATTGAAAATATATTGGATATGAAAAGAAAGCAAAATACCCAAGAACAAAGATAACAAAAAGAGTGCCATATGCTGCATCGACGATGGCAATGCTGTCTGATAAAATACCACTGCCACTATTAATCCAGGAATGCCCTTAAATAGCAGCGAAAAAATGTTCTCGCCCATTTTTTCGCCAAAAAGCATCCACTTAAAACTCACTGGTAAATTCATATATGTTGCGATGGAACCATCTTGGACACGGTCGCCAATCATTTGAGTTGACATGAAATTAGCGATGGAACCCACCAAAAGATTGACTACTATAAATGAAATCATTTCTTTTTGTTGAACTCCCTCATACCCACTATTCAAAAGCGTCGTCCAAAGGCTTCCTTGAATTAACACAATAAAGATACCACTAATAATCTGCAACCAAATACTAGCACGGTACATCAATCGTTGACGCAACGCATTTCTTATTATTATATAGTAAGTCTGCATTGAAGAAAAAAATTTAGCCATTATATCTACCCCTTCCCCTCGTCGGAAACCTTAATTTCCCGCTCCCGCATACCTCTTAATCCCCTGCGACCATATAATCGCTGCAACGCCTAATAACAACACCGCCACTAAAGGAGAAAAATATTGCCAAAATGCAATTGGCGCATCTGCCACTCCTAGAAGAATTTGACTTGGATAGAAATTAATAAATGCAACCGGCAAAAAACACGTCACAAAAATCCGAAAATATTTACCAAAAATACTCACTGGATATTGTTGCATTAAGACGGTAAATCTTTCCGTAATGTTCAAAAATGCTCTTGAGCGAGTAGTCCAAAAACAAAGACTGGCGCATCCCCAATTGATGGCTATTTGGATAACCGCACCTGATATGATACATACTATCATATAAACCCATCTACCGGTACTCCAATCGAAATCTATCTGTCCCCAAACTACAACGAAACCGATAATTCCAACTAGCAAATCTCCTACCCCCATATAGTTTATATCTTTACCGAAAAATTGCAAGGCAGGGCTTGCTGGTCTTATTAAGTATACATCAAAATTTCCTGTTACAATTAGTTCTTCTAAATCATAAAAATGCCCAAAAAACAACCCATAGAGACCACGACTTAGCATCCAAAAGCAATAAAGAAACATTAATTGCCATATCCCCCAACCCGCAAGAGTTTCAAAATTGTAAACCATAATGCCTATAAGCGAGATATTGACTGCATTCAAGACAATAATACTTAATACGCCCACGATAAAATCAACCTTGTATTGGATTTTTCCTGAAATGGCAATTTTCAGAAAATCAAAATAGAGTTTTAACTTTTCCATGTCACCCTCCTTGTATCATAAGCCTTTTAAATACATACTTCATATATAGCCTTGTCGCTACCAATAAAATGACTATCCATGAAAACTGAAATAAGAGGTCACCAATTACGCCAAAAGCTCCCACATCACCTACATAGATTGACATCGGTATCGCGTATATCCCTCGAAAAGGCAAGATATCACTTAAATATTTTATTCCCGAAGGGTACAGCCAAAGCGGTATCATTTGACCCGCGAAAAAACGTAACAGTGCATTATACCCAAAATAAATATTTTTAATATTCATCGTCACCATACTGATAAGACCAATAAAGAAATTCAGTAAAAAGCTTATGCAAAAAGAAAGCAGCAAACTTATTAGAAATAGCAACATCTGCACTATTTTTGCAATTTGAAACGAGAATAGAAAATGAGCTATTACCAGCGATGGAAGTACAAGAAAAACGAGGCGCACAAACATGACCCCCATCGTCTTAGAGAACATATAAAACTGAAAATCTATTGGTTTTAAAATGTCGAGTTCAATTGCCCCTTTGCGCACTTGCTCCATCATATATATCTGTGGCCCATTGTGTGGATGTAAAACCGCCTCAAGGGCAATTCCCAGAACCGCATATGTAATCATTTGTGGCAAAGGCACATCTGATACATTCGGATTGGTCGCATAAAGAGCACGCCAAACATAGCCCACTGTATACATCATCAAAAAAGTAAAAACAAAATTGAACCAAAATGATGTTTTATATATACTCAAATTATAAAACTCGTTTTTCAAAAACGCACCACTGGTACTAAAATCCACGCCCTTAACTCTAACCATATAAATTCCTCACAATGCTTTCGATTTCTGGTTCGATAACCTGCAAATCTTTTATTACATAGTTACTATCAATTTGATGGATGAGCTGTGTCGGTGTGTGTTCGAAACGGTTAAATGCAAACCACTTTTTATTTTTTTCGGATTTTATGAGTTTTGCTCCCAAAACTTCAAAATCTTTTGTGTTCTCTTCAAGTTCTATCATGATTGTACGAATAGCCCCATATTTCTCTATCATCTGTTCCAAAGAACCATCATACATCTTTCTTCCGTCATCTATAACGATGACACGCGAACACAGTTTTTCAATATCACCCATATCATGTGTGGTAAGCAATATCGTCGTCTCTTTTTCTCTATTGACCTGTGCAATAAATTCATGAAGAAACTTCTTCGAAACTATATCTACGCCTATCGTTGGTTCGTCCAAAAATAGAATTTGAGGATTGTGTAGCATTGCGGCAACAATATCCGACTTCACTCTCTGCCCTAGACTCATTTGTCTTACTGGCTTATTCAGATTATCCTGTAGCTCTAACAATGGAACATAGAAATCTAAGTTTCTTTTATATGTAGCATCATCAATTTTATATATCTTTTTAAGAAGGTTGAAGCTTTCAATTAAAGGAACATCCCACCAAAGCTGCGTTTTTTGCCCAAACACAACCCCAATTTGCTTGGCATTTTCCATCCTTTTTGCATATGGGTTTATACCATTTACCGTGATACTTCCTGACGTGGGCTGCAAAATACCCGAAAGCATCTTAATCGTCGTCGATTTCCCTGCTCCATTTTTCCCTATAAAGCCTACTATCTCGCCTTTATCAATCTTAAAATTCAACTTGTCAACCGCGCTTCTAACTTTATACTCGTTTGAAAGTAGATTTCTAAGCAAACGCATTTTTCCTTTTTTTTGCACCGGAATTTTGAATTCCTTGCACAGATTGTCCACCGTAATCACTACTATCTCCCCTCCCTCTATCTCCTGAAGCGTTCCTCGTCATTTATACCTATGACTTTAAAATATCCTCCTCTAAATAACACCGAATTTATATGCCCATCATAAAAGGGAAATAACTTTAGTTAAGTGTCCGCTGCTTATCCGCCCTGCCCAGTTATGTACTAATTAAGCTATTTTATTTCAGTTAATAAGAAGTTCTTAATATCTGTAATATGTTGTCTAAAACAATTCGGTTTTTTATTTTCGTAGTACAATATTCTCCGTAACTTTCTTTCCAATTCAGTAAGTAGTGGTTTGTTTTTTATTTGATATACCTTACTGTCAAAACCTTTATATTCTCGTTCTATATATTTACTAGTAATTGGAACAACATCACTTATAAAAAATATAGACTGTGTTGTTGTCTTTCCTAAATGATAATAACACGAAGTAATATCTGAAACATCCTTATTAATATAACTTAATATACGAATTTGTGCTTTATCATTTCTATGCTTAAAGTTTCCAAGTGGTATTGCCCAATAAATATTTTCATTTTCAGGCAATTGGATTAAACATACTAATAGGCGTTTTTTAGCATTATTCCATGTACCACCTAAATCACGTATGATATTATAAAATTCATCTTTTGCAAAGTACATTGACTTTTCTTGTATCACAGTAGTAACTTCCCTTCTTATTAACAAAAACCCCAGCTTACACTAGGGTTTTGTTCTACAATGTTTAACTGCACATTGGGAAGCATTATTGTATCAACAATGTTTACACCGTACATTGTGAAACGTATTTGTATCAAAACAATGTTTAACTGCACATTGTGAAGCACCCGATTTAACACTTCTCACTTAACGGCTGAGATACACCAGACAATTATATTGTTCTTTGTTAAATTCATTATACACAAAATGTTCTCATAAATCAATAGGTTTTAAGCAAGCGGATAGCGTAAATTTACTGTAGGAATTTAATAGACAGACTGAGCCCATGACATGTTTAAGATTTATAACTGTCTTTAATATATTCTATTTTTCTATTTTTTACAATCCCCAAATATTATTTTTAAAGTTCGCTATCTTTTTAACCTGTGTATAAGGAATACTGTATACCGGCATATCTGCATACATACCTTCTTATCGTCTTGCCTTATTTTCCATGATCCGCATATCTCCACAGCTATATGTCATATCCTCACCACCCGCAACCTTTGGTAGTTCCTCTTTTTGATGCCTAACCAATTCAAGCATATTTCCTTTGTTATAATAGTAAATCCGCAGTCTTGACATTTTATCTACTCCCGTCCGGCTCCAGCCAAGCGGTCTTGAACTCATTCTGCTCGCATATACATGGCTTACCGCCCCCCCCCC
>JGI994J12354_10001645_pt1 | contig 22479 bp, 22 predicted proteins | sample IntmicLarv3ML3BL_FD_12354 | JGI IMG/M metagenome (IMG submission 12354) | reverse complement strand
CCCCCCGCACCCCCGCCGTCATCGCCGACAACGTGGGCGACAACGTGGGTGATGTGGCGGGCATGGGCAGCGATTTGTTTGAGTCCTACGTGGGCGCAATCGTATCCTGCTTGATTCTGGCGGTGACCACCGTGTCCGGTGCCGCCCAGCTCTCCGCCGTGATTTATCCGCTGCTGATTTCCGGTGCGGGCATTCTGGCCTCAATTCTCGGCGTGCTGCTCGTGGGTATGAGCAAGGGCAAGAACCCCGGTGCTGCCTTGAATATGGGCACGTATTTCAGCAGTGTCATCGTGATTGTTGTGGCTCTGGGTGCGAGTTTTGCGCTCTTTGGCGACATCAACCATTTTGTTCCGGTCGGCGTAGGTCTGGTTGTGGGTGTCATCATCGGTGCCATCACTGAGCGGTACACCTCCGATTCCTATAAGCCGGTGCAGAAAATCGCCATGCAGGCGGAAACCGGCCCGGCCGTCGTCATCGTCGAGGGCTTCTCCGTGGGTATGATTTCTACCCTGTGGCCGATTATTCTCATCTGTGTTGCGATTCTGGCTTCCTTTGAGTTCGCTGGTCTGTACGGTATTGCGCTGAGCGCCGTGGGTATGCTCTCCACCGTTGGCATCGTCGTCGCCGTGGACACCTATGGCCCCATCTCCGACAACGCAGGCGGCATCGCCCAGATGGCCGAGCTGCCCGAGAACGTGCGTGAAATCACCGACAAGCTCGACAGCGTCGGCAACACCACGGCGGCCATCGGCAAGGGCTTTGCCATCGGCAGCGCCGCACTCACTGCGCTGGCGCTGTTTGTATCTTACTCTGAGGTTGCGAAGGTTTCGGCCATCGACCTGCTGGTCTCCAACGTCGTCATTGGCCTGTTCATCGGCGCAGTGCTTCCCTTCATCTTCTCTGCGCTCACCATGAACTCCGTGGGCCGCGCCGCCTTCCAGATGATCGAAGAGGTGCGCCGCCAGTTCCGTGAGAAACCGGGCATTATGAAGGGCGAAGTGAAGCCCGATTACGCCCGCTGCGTGGACATCAGCACACAAGCTGCTCTGCGGGAAATGATTGCACCCAGCGTGCTGGCCGTGGTGGTTCCGCTGGCAGTTGGCTTGATTCTGGGCGTTGAGGCGCTGGGCGGTTTGCTGGGCGGCTCGATTGTCACCGGCGTGCTGCTGGCCATCACCATGTCCAACGCCGGTGGTGCGTGGGACAACGCCAAAAAGTACATCGAGGCCGGAAACCACGGCGGCAAGGGCAGCCCTGCCCACGCCGCAGCGGTCATCGGCGACACGGTCGGCGACCCGTTCAAGGACACCTCCGGCCCGTCCATCAACATCCTCATCAAGCTCATGGCAGTGGTGTCGCTGGTATTCCTGCCCCTGCTGCTGAAGTAAAACAAAAAAATAAACCGCCCATCGGAGCTTTCCGGTGGGCGGCTTTTTCATGGTCTGTTACACGGGCGCTGTGCCCGGAATTTTGCGGTAGCGAGACACTTCGCCGTCTAAGTGCTTCTCGATTCTGCCGCTGAGCCGCAGCCAGTTGAGATGGGCAACGGTCTCGCCCACGGCGAACCATTTCTGGTGCAGGGGAAATTCCGTCCAGTCCTTGCCCCGCATGCTCCACGTCATGTAGGAGGCGATTTCATAAGCCGTCGAGTCCGGGTGCTCCTCGACGACGGAGAGGGTGTTTTCCAGCCGCCGCATGTGGTGAATCTGAATGTCGCTGATGCGCTGGTACACGTCCATCTCGTTGCCCCGATGGGCGGGCAGCGCCAGCTTCATCGGATACTTTTCGATTTTCTTCAAGCTGTCCATGTAATCCTGCAAGGAGTTTTGCACGCCGGGCCAGGTCGTGATATTCGGCGTAATATCGAAGAGCACATGGTCGGCCAAAAACATAATCTCATACTCCGGAATGTAGAGGCAGCAGTGGCCGGGGGAGTGCCCCGGTGTGTGAATGGCCTCCAGTTCGACATCGCCGATGTGGAAGCGGAACCCGTCAGCAAAGGTGACGGCAGGGAAGGAGGTGCTGGGCGCAAACACCTTCGCCGGGTTGACTTCGAGTTGCTTGAGCAGCTCATCCATAGGGAAGCCCTCTTTGTGATAGGCGAGGAAATGGTTCTTGTCCTTGCGGGAGGCGATGAACAGGTCGTAGTCGATGGCGCTCATATAGATGGTGCAGCCCTTTTCCGCAAAGTGGTCAGCGAGCCCGGTGTGGTCGCTGTGGAGGTGGGTTAAAAACAGGGTTGTGTCTTGAAAGCTCACGTCCAATTCAGCCAGCGCCGCAAAGAGCACTTCGGCGGTTTCGGGGATGCGAAAGCCGGTGTCAATCACCAGCAGTTTTCCACCGGAGTGGAGGATATAGCAGTTGAGATTCTTGAGAGGATTGTCGGGCAAGGGAACGTCCACGCAGTACAGTTCCGGTTCGTCGCAGATTTTGCGCAGGAGGGAGGCCTTGTTTTCATTCGTCATCATAGCTGCACACTCAATTTCTATTTTTTTATGCTTTTAGCATAGCTCATTTCGTCGGACTTGTCAATTCCAACGCATCCTCCGAGGAGAATCAATGCGCAGCCTGCGAGACAAAAAAGCCGCCCCCGGTCACAGCGGAGGCGGCGTTCTCAACGTCTTAGTTCTTCGTGGGCATGATGGTGGCGGTGCCGCTGATGACAACGTCGCCGTGCTGATTGGTGCAAACAGTGTCGAGGATGCAGATATTTTTCTCCACCTTGAGCTCCTTGACCGTGACCGTGGCGCGAATGGTGTCACCAATGAACACGGGCTTGGTGAATTTCAGCTCTTGACCGAGATAAATAGCGCCCATGCCGGGCAGCTGCGTGCCCAGAACGGCGGAGATGAAACCGGCGCTGAGCATGCCGTGGGCGATGCGCTGCTTGAACATGCCCTCACCGGCGACAACGGCGTTGACATGCGCCGGATTGAAATCCGTAGTGATGCCTGCATAGAGATACACCTCGGCCTCGGTAACGGTCTTTTCGACGTAAGCGCTCTGGCCTACTTCAAGCTCGTGAATGGTTTTTCCTTTCATGATTGAACAGCTCCTTTAGTATTTATAATCCATGCCGCCCCTTTAGGGAAAAGGACGGCAGGCTTATCGGAGGGAAGGTGCCCGATTCGTGCGCCATAGCGAAATCAGAGCACGGAGGACGGCGCATCGCTCTCCAAAAAGCCCAGCACGGCGCTCGCAAAAGCCGTCGGCTTCTCGAACATAACTCCATGCCCTGCGTCGGGAATCATCAAGTAGGCGGCGCAGGGAATTCGAGCGACAATATCCCGCTGGAAATAGGGCGGTGTCAAGTAGTCCAGCTCGGAGGAAATAACCAGCGTCTCGGCGGTGATGCGGTGGAGCTGCTCTCGTTGGTCATGCTGCTCGGTGGAGTGAATTAGGCGAAGGAAACCTTGATAGGTCTCCTTCGTAAAGGCCTTTGCAAAAAGCTTTTCCTGCGCCATCATCCAGTCATGGTGCGCATCGTAGAAGGCGGGGGAGTAGACGATGGGCATGGAGGATTTGAAAAACTGCGCACCGTCGCAGGTCTCACAGGTGGCCTTCCAGGATGCGCCGATGTCCCGCAGCCATTGGGTGGTGCAGGGCGTGGTGTTGGACAAAATCAGCTTGCGAACCCGTTGCGGCTGTGCCGCCGCAAGGGTCATCGCCACTTGACCGCCGTAGCTCATGCCCAGCATATCGCAGCAATCGAGCCCCAGATGGTCGAGCAGAGCGAGCACCAAATCCTTTTGCAGTGCGAGCGTATACGGCGCATCCATTTTGGCGCTGCGCCCCTGGTCAAACATGTCCACGAGAATCAGCCGCCGTCGGGCGCTGAAAGAGGGGAGGAAAGGCGACCATGAGCCGGTGCTCATGAAAATGCCGTTGAGCATGACAAAGGGCTGCCCCTCGCCGAACTCCCGATAAAAAACATCCTTACCTTGAAACGAAAATGTCGCCATGCCAAGCGCTCCTTACATCCAGATTTCCAGCTCGGCGGCGGCTTGCCGCAGCGCTTCCCGAAAGCGGGGATGGGCGATGCTGATAAGCCGTTCGGCGCGCTCGCATAGCGTAGCGCCCCGCAGATTCACCACGCCGTACTCAGTGACCACATAATCCACGTCGTTGCGGCTGAGGGATACGGTGGCGCCGCAACGCAGGGTGGGCACGATTTTGGAAATCTCTTTCTTCTCGCCGCTGTCGCCGTCCGGCACCATGGCGGTGGAGTATAAAGCGATGAAGGAGCGGCCGTTTTTGCTGTACTGTGCGCCGATGGCGGTGTCGGCCTGCCCGCCTGTGCCGGAGAACTGCCGTGCGCCGATGCTCTCGCTGCAACACTGGCCGGAGAGGTCAACCTCTAGCGTGGTGTTCACGCTCACTTGATTGTCGTTTTGCGCAATGATGGCGGGGTTATTGACCCATGCGCCGTTCATCATCAGCACGTCCGGATTGTTATCCACAAACGCATAAAGCTCGGCAGAGCCCAGAGCGAAGCCGCACACGGCCTTGCCGGGGTGGAGCTGCTTTTTTGCACCCGTGACCACGCCCTGCTTCATCAGCTTCATCATGCCGGTGGTCATCATTTCGGTGTGAATACCCAAATCCTTTTTGTCTGCGAGATATTCGCACACGGCGTTCGGGATGCCGCCGATGCCGATTTGAATACAATCGCCGTCTTGAATGAGGTCGGAGATGTGGCCGCCGATGGCCCGATCCTTCTCGTTGGACGGCGCATCGGGCAGCACGGGCAGACCATAGTTGCAGGCAACGACGTGGTCAATCTGGTCCCACTCCAGATAATTGTCGCCCAGCAGCGTGGGGATATTGGGGCTTATTTCTAAAATAACCATCTCCGCCGCCAGCGCCATATCCTTTTCATAGATATTGCCGCCGGACAGGCGCACCCGCCCGTTTTCATCCGGCATACTGGCAGAGGCGATGAAAATATTCGTGTGGGTGCTGAAAATCCGACGGCTGGCGAAGGCGTGCAGATGGTTGGGTACAAAGTTTACTCGCCCGGTTTTGTGCAGGCGGCGCAAGGCCTTGGAGTAAAAAAAGGAGTGGATAATAAAGGCCTTTTCCAAATACTGCTCCGAGAGATATTTCGCACCAACACCGACAAGACCGCTCGTAACGATGACATCCTCCACCCGGTGCGCAATGGTGTGAAGCCTGGTGAGGAACTCCCGGGGCTCGCCGCCCGCCATGCCGAGCGCAAGCACCTGCCTTGATTGCACCTTGTCCAGGGCTTGTTCCACGGTGATTTGCTTCGAAGTGTAGTCGAACACTGCTCTGACATCCTCTCTGTTTTCGCACGCCCGTCCTCTGTGGCCGAGGCGTTGCTTTCTCAAACGTTGCGGACAGCGCAAGCTGTCCGCAGGTTTTTCGGCGGCGGAAGCACAGTTTTGTCGTGGCAAGTCCGTCATAATCCTCAAATAGTATAGCAGAAGTTAGATAAAAATGCAACTAATTTCACAAAACGCGATAGAAAATGGCGGCTACTTCGGAAAAAAAGACGTGCGCCATGCGGCGCACGTCTTGTATTATGCAATGGCGAAGGGGGCGAGGGTGTAGCTCCACCGACCGTCGATGCAGCTGGCCTCGCCGTGGGTGAGGATAGCGCCGAGGCTGCTGCGCCATTTGGAGATGACGAGCTGGAAGCTGTCGGCGCACTCTTCCTCCACCTTCAGCTCAAAGAGCAAACCGCCGGGGAAGTGGCAAAAACCGCTCTCCTCCTCAATGATATAGCCGTCGGCGCACAGAGTCTCAAAATCGCTCTCGAACACCTCGTAACCGAGCCGACTGCCCAGAATAAAAAACAGGGCATTTTTCTGCGCCTGCGTGAGCGCATACGAGCGCTCAACGGGCGGCGTAAGCAGCAGCTGATAGAAAGGCGAGCCAAAATCAAAAGCCAGCACCGAAATACCGTCGTTGATGCCGCTGTCCATCTCCCAGAGCTCGTCAAAAAGCTGGAGGTAGAGCCCCAGCAAATTCGTCGAGGCCTCCCGCACAATCAGCTTCGTGGGCTCGACGAAAAACCCCGGATAGCTCAATCCAATGCCGCCGTCGAAAAAGACAGACACCCGCTGCCCGACGGCAAGGTCGTCGGGGGAGAGCACACGCTCGTCTTGCGCTGTGATGAGCAAATCGGTGATGCCGAGCGTGTACAGCGCACCGTCCTCGTCGTAGAGCAGCGCAGTGTTTTCGTTGAGAAAATGTGCGATGGTGCAGTCCTGTGTCGGCGCATCAGCACCGGGCGCAACCATATCCGGTGGCGGTGTGGGACAGATTGTATGGCTTTCCGGTGGCGTGTCCTCCACTTTCGGCGGCGGACAAATTGTTCCTCTACAGCCCGTCAGCAAGAGGGCGGCGAGCAAGAGCGCAAGTAAGCGTTTCATAGCAAAACCTCCATCGTCTAAGTTTTTAACTTAGACGATGGAGGCAGGAAAAAAGTTCCATTCAAAGCATCAGCCCGCCCGCCAGACCTCGCCCAGCTCGAGCACCTCGCATTGCCCACCCGACAGCTCCGTCATGCGGGCGGCGTAAGCCGCCGTCTGCTCCTGCGGAAAGGCGGCGCAGACCGTCACCGTGTCGCTGTAATCGCAGTCGCCGAGCAGACCGCCGTGCGCCTCCACCTCGAGCTTCACCCGCTCAAAGAGGGCGTAAGGCACGGTCACCGCCGTCTCCAGCCAGCGGGAGACCGTGGCAATCCCCGCCGCATCCAGCGTGTCCTTAGCGCTGCGGGTATAGGCTCGCACCAAGCCGCCAGCGCCCAACAAAATCCCGCCGAAGTAGCGGGGGGAGACGAAGCAGACATTCGTCACCTTCTCCCGCCGAAACACCTCCAGCATGGGCTGACCGGCAGTGCCCTGCGGCTCGCCGTCGTCGCTGTACCGCTCGATGGCCTCGTCCCGCACGATGTAGCACCAGCAATTGTGCCGGGCATCGTGGTACTTCGCCCGCACCTGCGCAATCTTCTCTCTGGCCTCCGCCTCGGTGGCCACGAAAAAGACGTGCCCGATAAAGCGGGAGCGCTTTTCCACAAACTCGCTTGCGCCGTCGCTTTTCGGCACCAAATAGGGCTGCATGTCGATTCCCCCTGCATTATAATATATATATTGGCTGCGATAGCTCGTCCCACTCCGCCCGGGTCATGCGGTAGAAAAGCTCCGTGCGGGTCTCGCCCAACTGTTTCACCTTGACCTGTGCCGTGTTAAAATAGCGCCAGCCGCATTTCTCAATCACGCGCTTTGACTGGCGGTTGAAGTCGTAGTGCCCGCTCCAAATCTCGGGCAATCTATTTTCCTCAAACCCGTGGCGCAGCAACTCCCGCACCGCCTCGGGCATGTAACCCTTGCCCCAGTGAGCCGGATTGAGGCAGTAGCCGATTTCCTGCGTTCCCTCGGGTACGCCGCTCCACGTCATCCGCTGCAAGCTGACAGCGCCGATGACCTTGCTGCTCTCCCGCAGCGCAAGGGCGTAAACCTCGTCCGCCGTGTCGATGAAAACGCTCTGAATAATGCCCTGCGTCTCCCAAATATCCCTGTGCACCGGCCAGCCCGCAGCGGGCCCGACCCGGGGGTCAGCGGCGTACTCGAACACGTCCTCGGCATCGCTCATGGTAAAAGGGCGTAGAAGCAAACGTTCTGTGTGCAGCTTCATTTTATGTCAACTCCGTCAACCAAATTTTTTTCTCCATGCGATAGACCAAACAGCGGTGATGCCGATTGATGAGCGGGGAGAAATATGTGTCCTCGCCCAGCTTCGTAAAGCCCAGCTTTTCAATCACCCGTCGGGACTGATTGTTCTCTTCAAAATGCCCGATGTAGACCGCCTCTGCATTGTACTCCTCAAACAGAAACGGCAAAATCCTGCGGGAAGCCTCCCCCGCCAAACCTTGCCCCCAATAATCGGGGTGAAGAGCATAACCTATTTCATAGCGGGGGATTGGGAGGTCAAGAAAGACCTCCTTCACAACCTTAATGGCGATAGAGCCAATCACTTTGCCGCTGGCCTTTTCCTCGATAGCAAAGCTGTGCTCATCGTTTGCGGGAATGAAAAAATCAGCAATGACAGAGCGGCTGATTTTCGGGCTTTCATGGGGTGGCCAGCCGCAGCGCAGCCCGACTTCGGGGTGACGGGCATAGTCGTAAAGGTCATCCGCATCGTTCAATGTCCACGACCGCAATAATAATCGCTCTGCTTCAAGCATATGCATTATGTCAACAATCCTTTTTCCTTAATTCTGCACAAATTCCCGCACCTGCCCGAACACCTTCGGTGTAACCACAGCGGTGACTAGGATGGTTTCTTCATACGCTACGCTCTCCACCTTCGCCTCTCGATAGAGCATGTCCAGCACGCCGCCCTTGTCATAGGGCAGCGCCAGAACGACCTGCTTTTTCCCGGCGTCCACATGTGCGCCGATGAGGGTTAATAGGTTCTCTAGCCCCGCACCGGTGTGGGCGGAAATGGCGGCGATATGTTCCCCGTGCGGCAGAATTTCGTCGTCCACGAGGTCGCACTTGTTAAACACCTCGATGCAGGGAATCTGCTCAGCGCCTAGCTCGGCGATGAGCTTGTTCACCACGGCAGACTGCTCCCGCCACTCGGGATTCGCCCCGTCGATGACGTGCAAAATGAGGTCGGCGAAGGTCAATTCCTCTAGCGTCGCCTTAAAGGCGGCCACGAGATGATGCGGCAGCTTGCGGATGAAGCCAACCGTGTCCGAGAGCAGCACCGTGCAGGTGTCGGAAATCTCCAGCGTGCGGGTGGTGGTGTCTAGCGTGTCAAACAGGCGGTTCACGGCTGGTATGCCCGCATCGGTGAGCTTGTTGAGCAGCGTGGATTTGCCCGCATTGGTGTAGCCGACGATGGCGACGACGGGCACCTCGTTTTTGATGCGCCGCTCCCGCTGCGTGGCGCGCACACGGCGCACTTCCTCCAGCTCCTCGGCGAGCTTCGTGATTTTTCGACGGATATGCCGCCGGTCGCTCTCAAGCTGTGTTTCGCCCGGGCCGCGCGTGCCGATGGGCGACTTACCGCCGGAGGCGGTCTGCCGCACGAGATGCCCCCACATGCCGGTCAGACGGGGCAGCAGGTATTTGTACTGCGCCAGTTCTACTTGCAAGCGCCCCTCGCGGGTTTTCGCCCGCTGGGCAAAAATGTCCAAAATGAGACCGCTGCGATCCATCACCTGTATGCCGATGTCGGCGGTGAGCGCCCGCAGCTGCGAGGGGGAGAGGTCGTTGTCGAAGATGACCAAATCCGCCTCGTTGGCGGTGGCCAGCTCCTTCACCTCCTGCACCTTCCCCTCGCCGATGAACGTGCGGGGGTCGGGGCTGTCGCGATGTTGCAAAATCACGCCGACGCACACGCCGCCGGCGGTTTCGAGCAGTGCGGCCAGCTCCTCGAGCGTGGAGTCGGTGGCGCAGTCCTCCCTGGGCAGACGGTTGGCGGACAGACCCACCAGCACCGTGCGGTTGATATCGTCGGGGCTTCTTTTTTCCAACATGTTATTTCCTCATTTTTCTTTTGGGTTTTTATTTTAAGTCTGCCCGTTCCGGGCGAGTTTTTTACTGATTTTTATAGTCTTTTCCGTTTTCGCCTAAAGCGGGCTTGATCCGCAATCTCGGTCATTCTTCGTATTTCCGCTCACATGTACTCGCCCCTAAATGCTCACTACAAGAGGGTACAGCCCGACAGGAGGACATCACGCATGCAAAGCTTCCACCGTCATCGTCCGCAGCATCTGGCGTTTCTATGTAACGTCCTTCCCTTGGCAAGTGTGACCCCATCGGCTTTTGCATTCTTTTTGGCGCACAAAAAGAATGATTCCTCGCAGGTTGAGCGTGCTAAAAAATAAAAAGAAAAAATCTAAGAAAATTAGCAGATAGAAGCAGCACCAATGAAAGCCTTCGCAAAAGGAGTGTGAAGAAAAAAGCCCGCACCAATCCGGTGCGGACTTCTCAAATTACCCAAACTAGCCTACTTCTCGATGCCAAACTTCTTATTGAAGCGGCTTACGCGACCGCCGGTGTCAACGACCTTTTGCTTACCGGTGTAAAAGGGGTGACACTGGGAGCACACTTCCACCTTGATATTCTGGCGGGTAGAACCTGTTTCAATCACGTTTCCGCAAGCGCAAGACACGGTGGTCTGTGTGTAGTTGGGATGGATTCCCTCTTTCATTACTGTTCACTCCCTTCTCAAAAGCTCTCCTATATTACCATGTTTTTTTATAAAATGCAAGGGCTTTTTTTAATTTTTTTCACCTTCCCGCCAAAGGACAAAATGAGGCGGGAAAGCGTGCCTTTTGTCCTCTTGGACGATTGGAAACATCAGAATTTGTGCGCATCACCATTGACATGGCCATTTGAATAAGATATGATATGAGGAATACCACTTTGGCAGGTGGAAAATGCGCTGTTTTACAGCGCATACTACATTATAATACTATGTCACAGGAGGGTGAGGCAAACCGTGAAACTGAACAGTTCTCAAATCTTAATGGAATGCTTGCTGGAGCAAGGGGTAGACACGGTTTTCGGCTATCCCGGCGGCACGATTTTGAACCTATACGACGAGCTGGAGAAAAACGACTACAAGTCGAAAATCCGGCATATTTTAACCGCCCACGAGCAGGGCGCCTCCCATGCGGCGGACGGCTACGCCCGCTCCACGGGCAAGGTTGGCGTCTGCTTTGCCACGTCCGGCCCGGGCGCAACGAACCTCACCACAGGTATCGCAACGGCTTACATGGATTCGTCGCCCGTCGTGTTTATCACGGTGAACGTCGCCGAGCCGCTCATCGGCAAGGACTCGTTCCAGGAGGTGGACATCACCGGCATCACCATGCCCATCACCAAGAGCAATTATCTTGTCCGTTCGGCCAATCAACTGGCGGATACCCTGCGCGAGGCCTTCGCCGTGGCACGCTCCGGTCGTCCCGGCCCTGTGCTGATTGACATTTTGAAAAACGTCACCTACGACGAGGCGGAGTATGAGCCCATGCCCCGCAGCGAGCATCCCCACCACGGCAAGCTCGCCAACATGCTGCGCAGAGCGTCTCGCGACCTCAAACATCCCGAGCCGGACGAGTCGGATATTGACGCACTGGTGTCCATGCTCGGGCGCTCAGAGAAGCCCTTCATTCTGGTGGGCGGCGGCGTGGTGCGCTCGAAGGGTGCTGTGCCGGAGTTTCGCAAGTTTATCGAGGCGCTGGGTGCGCCTGTGGGCTCGACCATCATGGGCGGCGGCGCCTGTCCGGGCGACCATCCGCTCTTCACCGGCATGGTGGGCATGCACGGCTCGCACGCCTCGAACATGGCAACGGCCGAGTGCGATTTGCTCATCTCCATCGGCTGCCGCTTCTCCGACCGGGTGACCTGCTCGGTGAAGGACTTTGCCACCAATGCCGAAATCGTGCATATCGATATCGACCGTGCGGAAATTGACAAAAACGTCGTGACCCAGCACCATATCATCGGCGATGCCCGCCAGGTGCTGGAGCGCCTCAACGCCAAATTCTCCGGCGGCAACGATTACAGCGCATGGTGCGAGCATGTGTTCTCCCGCAAGGAAATCCCGCTGGTACACGACCCAGCGGTGCTTGCACCCAACGAGGTTTTGGAGAGCGTGCAAAAGCTCACCGACGGACGAGCCATCATCACCACCGACGTGGGACAGCATCAGATGTGGTCTGCGCAGCACTACCACTTCAGCCGCCCCGGCCAGTTCATCACCTCCGGCGGCTTCGGCACGATGGGCTTCGGTCTCGGTGCCGCTATGGGCGCAAAAGTCGGCAATCCCGACGAGCCTGTGGTGCTTACCACAGGCGACGGCTGCTTCCGCATGAACTGCCATGAGCTTTGTACGCTTGAGCACTATGACGTGCCGGTGATTATCTGCGTGTTCAATAACCGCACGCTGGGCATGGTGCGCCAGTGGCAGAACCTCATTTACGGCAAGCGTTTTAGCCAGACCGACCTTGATCGGGGGCCGGATTTCGTAAAACTTGCGCAGGCTTACGGTCTTGACGGCGCACGGGTGACCACGCAGGCGGAGTTTGAGGCCGCATTCCAAAAGGGACAAGCCAGCGGGAAAGCCTTCGTCATCGACTGTGTGATTGACAAGGATGCGATGGTACACCCGATGGTGCCCGGCAACGCTGCGCTGACCGACTTCTTGCTGGACTAAGGGAGGGAGAACATGAACGAGATTAAATTGCGCACGCTGGCCATTCTGGTCAACAACGAGGCCGGTGTCCTCTCTCAAGTGACGCGCCTGTTCTCCCGCAAGGGATACAACATCGAGTCGCTGGCGGTGGGCGTGACGGACGACGCCGAGGTGAGCCGTATTACCATTGAAATTCTGGCGGACGGCGGCATGGTGCGCCAGCTGATGAACCAGCTGCGCAAGCTCATACCGGTCTATTCGGTGAAGGAGCTGATTCACCAGAAATCCATCCGGCGTGAGCTTTTGATGATTAAGGTCAGAGCCGAGACACCGGACATCCGCAACCAGATCATTCAGATTGCCAACGTATTTCGCGCCAACATCATCGACGTCTCCCAACAGTCCCTCACCGTCGCCAGCATCGGCGACGAGGGCAAGGACGACGCTTTGCAGGGGCTGCTGCGAGACTTTGGCATTTTGGAAATGGCCCGCACCGGCATGATTGCGCTGGAGCGGGGAACATATACCCTTGATGACGACAATAAGGAAAAAGGAGAGTTTAATTATGGCAAAAATGTACTATGAGAAGGACTGCGACCTGGGTTATCTGAAAGGTAAGAAGGTTGCCGTTATCGGCTACGGCAGCCAGGGTCACGCCCATGCGCGAAACCTGCATGAATCCGGGGTTGACGTCATCGTGGGTCTCTACAACGGCTCCAAGAGCTGGCCGGTTGCGGAAAAAGACGGCCTCACCGTCATGACCGCCGCCGATGCCACCAAGGCCGCCGACGTGATTATGATTCTGATTAACGACGAGAAGCAAAAGGCGCTCTACGAGAAGGACATCGCCCCCAATCTCAGTGAGGGCAAGGCTTTGGCGTTCGCCCACGGCTTTAACATCCACTTCGGCCAAATCGTCCCCCCCGCCGATGTGGACGTGTTCATGATTGCTCCCAAGGGCCCGGGTCACACGGTGCGCTCCCAGTTTGAGGAGGGCCGCGGCGTGCCCTGCCTCGTCGCCATCCACCAGAACGCTACCGGCAACTGCATGCGCATCGCACTGGCCTACGGCGCAGGCGTGGGCGGCGCTCGCGGCGGTATTCTGGAGACGACGTTCCAAGAGGAGACCGAGACCGATTTGTTCGGCGAGCAGGCCGTGCTTTGCGGCGGCGTTGTCGCCTTGATGCGTGCAGGCTTTGAGACGCTTGTCGAGGCGGGTTACCAGCCGGAGAGCGCCTATTTTGAGTGCGTCCACGAGATGAAGCTCATCATCGACCTGGTCAATAAGGGCGGCATGAACTTCATGCGCTACTCCATCTCCGACACCGCCGAATACGGTGACTACATCACCGGCCCGAAGATTATCACGGACGAGACCAAGAAGTCCATGAAGGGCATTCTCACCGACATTCAGGACGGCACATTTGCCCGCAACTGGATTCTGGAGAACCAGACCGGCCGCCCGTACTTCAATGCGATAAAGCGCATGGAGGCGGAGCATCAAGTCGAGGTCGTGGGCAAGGATTTACGCGACAAGATGCTGTGGAAAGACGAGAATAAGTAAGCTCTGTTGATTTTGAAAAGCCGCCCGTTAGGGCGGCTTTTTCCTGTTTTTGCATATCGATAAACGATAAATTTTTATTGTTTATCGATAAATATTTATCGTTTATCGATATGGAATTTTAGGGAATAATTTCCAAATCAGTCGTTTTCAGAGGTTCTTGGATTGCTGCTTCTTCTATCATCAGATTTTCCAAAATTCGATTTTCTTTTTTTGTCGCCCTCAAGTCGGACGGGCTGTTACTTTTTTGTACTCAAAAAAGTAACCAAAGAAACAGCTTTTCTGCCGAAGTCCTCCCCATTTTGGGAGACGCCCCTCATGCGGCAGAAATTTGTTAGTGTTCAGTAGTATCGCCCAACAATTCCTCGTAGGTCACATTGAAAATCCTCTTAATAATTTTTAAGTCGCTTATTTTAATGTTGCGCCCGCCATGTTCGATTTGCGCATAGGTTTCTCTTGACATTATACTGCCGTGAAGTTGCATTTGCGTGGCTAATGCGGCTTGAGTTAAGCCGCATTTATTCCGCAAATGTCTAAAGATTTTTCCCAAGTCTTCGCTTTGGATAATTGCGTTCATGCTAGCACCTCACACAATTGTTACGTCTTAGTAACATTTTACTTGATTATAGAGAAAAAATTTGATATTATAGTTACTGACTTGTAACAAAAAAGGAGGGTTCTTATGCTCAATATTTACGGCGTGCTCTATAATCTTATGTCAAAGCGGAATGTGACGATTCGGGTTGATGGGGTTTCGGTGGAGGAGTTTGTTGCGGCGGCGCAGGCGGAGGAGGGAGCGGTGCTGCGGCGGGTGCAGGGGATTTGCTATGACGAGTACATGAGCGACGAGGAAAAGCTTGCCCAATTGATGGAAATTTTATAAAACGCTCCCTGCATCGTGCAGGGAGCGTTTTTATATATTAAAAAACCACCAGAACGGTAGACAAAAACAAAAAGTTCTGTCATACTATACGGTGATATATTTTTCTCAAATTGACAAAAGGAGCTTTTGCGCCATGGCACTATTTGGCAACAAAAAAACAGGTTTGGCTGCGTTTTTTGACAGCTTTAAGGCACTCGACGAGGACTTTTACGAGGAATTGGAAGAAACCATGATTCTGGCCGATATGGGCGTGGGGCCCACGGTGCAGGCCGTGGAGGAGCTGCGCCGCCGCATCAAGGACGAGCGGATTAAGCAGCCGGAGGAGGCGAAGGCCTGCCTGCGCCGTGTTCTGGCGGACATGCTCCATGTGGGCGAGGCGGGGTTGAAGCTGGAGACGAAGCCGTCGGTCTGCCTCTTTGTGGGCGTGAACGGCGTGGGGAAAACCACCAGCATCGGCAAGCTGGGCGCACGGTTTCGTGCCGAGGGCAAGCGGGTGCTCTTTTGTGCAGGGGATACGTTTCGCGCCGCCGCTGCGGAGCAGCTGACCGTATGGGCGGAGCGTGCCGAGGCGGAGATTATCAAGCAGGGCGAGGGCGCAGACCCTGCGGCCGTGGTATTTGACGGGGCGCAGGCGGCGAAGGCCCGAGGCGCTGACGTCATCCTGGTGGATACCGCCGGACGGCTGCACAACAAGCAAAACCTCATGAACGAGCTGAGCAAAATCAGTCGGGTGCTCGAGCGTGAGTTGCCGGACTGCGACCGGGAAACCCTGCTGGTTATCGACGCAACCACGGGGCAAAATGGCTTGACGCAGGCGAAGGTTTTCAAGGAGACCGCCGACATCACGGGCATCATTCTCACGAAGCTTGACGGCACCGCCAAGGGAGGCATCGTTGTGGCCATCGCCCGGACGCTAGGCGTGCCGGTGAAGTTCATCGGCGTGGGCGAGCAGGTGGATCAGCTCAAGCCCTTTGATGCGCAGGAATACGTCGAGGCACTGATTTAGGAGGCGTGGAGATGAAATTCGTTTTAGCCAGCCACAATGCGCATAAATTGGCAGAAATGCAGCAGATTTTGCCCGCACAGGGCATCGAAGTCGTGCTGCAATCCGAGCTTGGCATGAACATTGACGTGGAGGAGAGCGGTGAGACGTTTTTAGAGAACGCCCGCCTCAAGGCGGTTGCCGTGATGCAGGCGAGCGGCCTGCCCGCCATTGCGGATGACTCGGGACTCTGCGTGGACTGCCTAAACGGTGCGCCGGGGGTTTATTCCGCACGCTACGGCGGCGAGGCTTTGAGCGACAAGGAACGCTATGAGCTGCTGCTGGGGCTGACGGCAGGGCAGCTGCAACGGAGCGCACGCTTCGTCTCGGCGATTGTCTGCGCTCTGCCGAACGGTGATTTGGTGGAGGCCGAGGGCAGCTGCGAGGGGACGCTCGCCTATGCGCCGAGGGGCGAGGGCGGCTTCGGCTACGACCCGGTTTTCTTTGTGCCGGAGCTGAAAAAGACCTTCGCCCAGTTGACGGCGGAGGAGAAAAATGAAGTGTCCCACCGCGCCAACGCCCTGCGCAAGTTTCAGCAGGCCTGGCAGGATTATCAAGCGAAGCACTGAGGCAACGGATGATGCGGGTTCGGATTATATTAGGTAAATTAGGAAGAAAGCGCCGGAAAACCGGCTTTTGAAAGGAACGACCACATGGAATTAACAAGCAAACAGCGCGCCTATTTACGGGGGCTGGCAAACTCAATTGACACGATTGTTCACATCGGCAAGGACGGCATCGGCGAGAATCTCACCAAGCAGGCCAACGACGCATTGGAGGCGCGGGAGCTTATCAAATGCAAGGTGCTGGAAAACTGCATGCTCTCGCCCCGTGAGGCGGCGGAGGAATTGGCCGGGCCGACCCGCAGCCAGGTGGTGCAGGTGATAGGAACAAAATTTGTGCTCTATCGTCCAACCCATAATAAGGATAAAAAGGACAAAATCGTCCTGCCCAAAGAGAGAAAGTCAAGCAAAATTTGACGACGAGATGCGAGGGGGAGAGGGAATGAAGCTCGGCCTCTATGGCGGAACCTTTGACCCGCCGCATCTGGGGCATGAGGCGGCGGCACGGGCGGCGGCGCAGGCGCTGGGGCTCGACCGCTTGATTTTCATGCCCACGGCGCAGCCGCCGCACAAGGAGACGAGCACCGACAGTGCGCACCGTCTGGCCATGACAACGCTGCTGGCCGACGCAGTGGACTGCCGCTGCGATGCGTTGGTATCTTGCAGCGACTACGAGGTGGCAAAGGGCGGGGCGAGCTATACCATCGACACGCTGGACATGCTGCGCCGGGAAAATCCGCAGGCAGAGCTGTATTTGCTGACCGGCGCAGATATGTTTTTCACGCTTCATAAATGGAAGGAGGCCGGGCGGCTGCTCTCCATGGTGACGGTTTGCGCCTTTTTGCGCAGTGCCTCCGATGATGACCTGGACGACCAGCGGGGGCGGCTGGAGCAGGACTTTGGCGCAAGGGTGATTTTGCTGGAGATTCCCGATTTGGTGGAGGTGTCCTCCACCGAGCTGCGGGAGCGGCTTGCGCCTGGTTTTCTTCTGCCGCAGGTGTACGGCTATATCCTGCGGCACGGTCTCTACGGAGTGGGGCGGGAATTGAAAAATTTAAGCCTTGTCGAGCTGCGGGCGGTGTCTTACAGCTGGATTTACGCACGGCGCATAGCGCATGTGCAGGGCACGGAAGAAACGGCGGCGGCGCTTGCGCAGCAGTACGGCGCAGACGAGACACAGGCACGGCGTGCGGCGGTTTTGCACGACATCACGAAGTATAAGAGCCACGCCGAGCAGTTGCGGCTGGTGGAGAAATATGGTATGATGCTTGATGAGCAGACGCTACAGTCGAAGAAGCTGCTCCACGCCAAAACCGGCGCAGCCGTTGCGGCGGCGGAGTATGGTGCGGCACAGGCCGTGGCCGACGCAATTTTTTGGCACACAACCGGACATGCTAACATGACGCTGCTGGAGAAAATCATTTATCTGGCGGATTATATCGAGCCCAACCGCGACTTTGACGGGGTGGAGGCTGTGCGGGCTCTGGCGGGCGAGAGTCTGGACAAGGCCGTTTTGAAGGGTCTGGAGCAGACCATACAGGAATTAGAGGAAAAGGGCGCAGCGGTGCATGGGGACACGCTTGCGGCCATGCAGTCATTGAAAGAAGGTCAAACATGAAGTTTCCCAAGCTGCCAAGACGGGGCGGTGCCCGCCTGGCACCCTCCGAAAAAAAGGCCGAGGGCGAAAAGCCGAAAAAAAAGCCGGCAGATATGACGCCGGAGGAGCTGGCGGCATACAAGCAGCTGCGTCGGCGCCGCATCATCATCGGCTTTGCCATTGCGCTGGCTGTGATTTTGTCCGCCTGCGCCATTGCATCCCGTTTCATTAAGCCGCCGGAGCAGGGCGAGGGGCCGACCCACCTTGCACCCAACGTGACCTTCAATCCGGCGAACCCCAATGCAGAGTCGTGGGAGGAGCCGCCGGAGGGCATGGAGACGGCCGTGGGGCATGAGGACGGCTGGTACACCTTCCTCGTTTGCGGCACGGACGCCAGTGATGCGCTGACGGACACGATTATGCTGGTGAGCTACAACACGATTGATAACGAGCTGGCCGTGATGAGTATTCCGCGCGACACCATGGTGAACGTGTCGTGGGAGATTAAGCGCATCAATTCCGTCTACGCCTATTTGGGCATGGAGGCATTTAAGGGGCATATTGCCGACTTGACCGGTATTTATCCTACGCATCATGTGTTTGTGGATTTGGAGGCGTTCAAGGCGCTGGTGGATGCCATCGACGGTGTGGAATTTGATGTGCCGGTGCGCATGAAGTACACCGACCCGTACCAGAACCTCTATATTGACGTGCAGCCCGGCGTACAGATACTCAACGGACAGAAGGCCATGGAGGTGGCGCGCTTTCGCGGCTATGGGCAGGCGGATATTCGGCGGGCGCAGGTGCAGCAGGACTTGATTGCCGCCATCATCAAGCAGAGCATCAAGGTCCAGAATCTGACAAAAATCGGGGAGTTTGTGGACATTTTCGCCGCATATGTGGACACGGATCTGGAGGTAAGCGCACTGATATGGTTCGCCCAGCGGATGCTTGTCATTGACATGGATAACGTGAGCTTCCACACCATGCCCGGCGACTACAACGGGTATCAGTATAGCTACACCTTTAAGAACAATCAGTCCGTTGTGTTGCCTTATGGCGACGAGATTTTGGAGATCGTCAACGAGTATTTCAACCCCTACACCCGTGATATTATGCGGGCGGACTTGAAGCTGATGCAGAAAAACAGCAACGGATCGTTTTACGTGACCAACGGTACACTGGCAGATAGTCGGGCGGGCAACGCCCTGCCGAGCGTGAGCACCATGCCTGCGCCGACGCCGACACCGACTGTGAGTGCTTCGCCGGAGCCGACTGCAACACCGGACAATTCGGGCAGCGGCAACGAGCTGGGTATTCCGACAGAGACCGCACCGCCGGTGAACACACCGAGGCCGACTCCGATACCGCCATCAACCCCTGCGCCTACGCCGGAGCCCACGCCGGAGCCGCCGGTGCTTCCGCCGGTGCCCACGCCGCAGGGTGGCATGGAAATCGGCATTCCGACGAATTAAAAAATCAATCCGAAAGGACGAAAGATATGGAACCGAAAGAATTGGCATTGGAACTGGTTAAAATCCTAGACAGCAAGAAGGGTGGAGACATCCGCATGCTGCACACGACGGAGCTGACAAGTCTGTCGGACTATCTGGTCATCTGCACGGCAAGCTCCACCACGCAGATTAAGAGCCTAAGCGAGGCCTGCGAGGAGGAAATGAAGCTCAAAGGAGAGGCACCGAAAAACGTGGAGGGTCGCCGCGGCAACACCTGGGTGCTGCTGGACTTTTACAGCGTGATTGTGCATGTGCTCACGGAGGAGACCCGGGCGTTCTACGACCTGGAGCGGCTTTGGGGCGATGCAACACAGGTGGATTTGAGCGAGGTTTTGACGAGAGACTGAGTTGCGCAGAGGCAAGAGTAAGCGTTTCATTTATGCAGAGGAAGTGTAAGAAAAGATGAAGTATGACTTTCACACCATTGAGCCAAAATGGCAGAAACGGTGGCTGGAGGAAAAGACCTTTCAGACCACCACCGATAAGCCGGGCAAGAAGTTTTTCGCCCTCATTGAGTTCCCCTATCCCTCGGGACAGGGACTGCACGTGGGGCATTGCCGCCCCTATACGGCGATGGATATTCTCGCCCGCAAGCACCGCATGGACGGGGAGAACGTCTTGTTTCCCATGGGCTACGACGCATTTGGTCTGCCTACGGAGAACTATGCCATCAAAAACCACATCCATCCTGCCAAGGTGACCGAGCAGAACATCGGCGTGTTTCGCAGTCAGTTGCAGGCGCTGGGTTATTCCTTCGACTGGGAGCGGGAGGTGGACACCACCGACCCGAGCTACTACAAGTGGACGCAGTGGATTTTCCTCAAGCTCTGGGAGCATGGCCTTGCCTACAAAGCGTCGATGCCCGTGAACTGGTGCACGAGCTGCAAGTGTGTGCTCGCCAACGAAGAGGTGGTGGACGGCGGCTGCGAGCGCTGCGGCTCGTCCGTGGTGCGCAAGGAAAAGAGCCAGTGGATGCTGAAAATCACCGAATATGCGCAGAAGCTCATCGACGATTTGGATTTGGTGGACTTTAACAATCGGGTCAAGACCCAGCAGAAAAACTGGATTGGCCGCTCCACGGGCGCAGAGGTGGATTTTGCCACCACGGCGGGCGAGGTGCTGCGGGTGTTTACCACCCGGGCGGACACGCTCTTTGGGGCGACCTACATGGTCATTGCGCCGGAGCATCCCTTTGTACAGGCGTGGCTGCCGAAGCTCGCCAACGCCGACGAGGTGAGCGCTTACATTACCGAGGCGGCGAAGAAGTCGGACTTCGAACGGGCAGAGCTGGTGAAGGACAAGACGGGCGTGCGGCTCGACGGCGTCAACGGCATCAACCCGGTGACCGGGAAGGAAATCCCGATTTTCATCTCCGACTACGTGCTGGTGACCTATGGCACGGGTGCGATTATGGCGGTGCCCGCCCACGACGAGCGGGATTGGGCGTTCGCCAAGAAGTTCGACCTGCCCATCGTGGAGGTGGTCTCCGGCGGCGACGTGCAGGAGGCGGCCTACTGCAACACGGACACAGGTATGATGATCAACTCCGACTTCCTCAATGGTTTAGAGGTTGAGGATGCGAAGGAAAAAATCACCGAGTGGCTAGCGGAAAAGGGCCTCGGCACGCCGAAGGTCAACTTCAAGCTGCGCGACTGGGTGTTCTCCCGCCAGCGGTATTGGGGCGAGCCGATTCCGATGGTGAGCTGTCCGCTTTGCGGCTGGGTGCCGCTGCCCGAGAGCGAGCTGCCGCTGCTGCTGCCCGAGGTGGAGAGCTATGAGCCGACGGACGACGGCGGTTCGCCGCTGGCTGCCATGACCGACTGGGTGGCATGCAGCTGCCCGAAGTGCGGCGGAAATGCGAGCCGAGAGACGGACACGATGCCGCAGTGGGCGGGCTCAAGCTGGTATTTCCTGCGGTACACCGACCCGAACAACAGCGAGGCGCTTGCCTCCCGCGAGGCGATGGAATACTGGACGCCGATTGACTGGTACAACGGCGGCATGGAGCACACAACGCTGCATTTGCTCTACTCCCGCTTCTGGCACAAGTTCCTCTATGACATCGGCGTGGTGCCCACGGCGGAGCCTTACAACAAGCGCACCTCGCACGGGATGATTCTCGGCGAGGGCGGCGAGAAGATGAGCAAGTCGCGCGGCAACGTGGTCAATCCCACCGACATTGTCAATGAGTACGGGGCGGACACGATGCGGCTGTACATCATGTTCATCGGCGACTTTGAGAAGGCGGCGGCGTGGTCGTCGCAGGCTGTGAAGGGCTGCAAACGCTTTCTCGACCGTGTTTGGAGCTTGGGCGAGAAAATGGCGGGCGACGGCAACCTCAATTACACCGCCGAGAACGAATCCGCCATTCACAAGGCCATCAAAAAGGTGACGGACGACATCGAGGCGATGAAGTTTAACACGGCGATTGCTGCGCTTATGGCGCTGGTGAATGACTTTTACGCCAAGGGCTGCTCCAAAGGTGATATGCAGGCGCTGCTGGCGATGCTCTCGCCCTTTGCGCCGCATATCGCAGAAGAGCTCTGGGCGAGCCTCGGCTTCGAGGGTATGGCCTGTGCGCAGAGCTTCCCGCCTTATGATGCGAGCAAAACCGTGGACAGCGAGGTGGAAATCGCCATCCAGGTGGGCGGAAAGCTGCGGGCGACCGTGAAGGCGCCCACCGATGCGGGGCAGGACGAGGTGCTCGCTCTGGTGACGGCGGTGGAGAAAATCGCCAAGGCCGTGGAGGGCATGGAGTTGGTGAAGGTGATTCACGTGCCGAACAAGCTGGTGAACTTGATTCTCAAGCCGAAAGCTTGATTTTGAGGGTGGCATTTCCCTGTTTGAAAACCGAAGGTGCGGGGAAAGCGAGAAGAACACTTGACAAGCTGCGTAAAATTGCATATAATAGTCATGTTACGGATGTTCTATCTGTTTGCATATAGGGCGACTCGTAACCGAGATTCCCTAAAAGCGGGGAGGGTTAAAGAATGGCAGAAATCCATATCAAGGATAATGAAACACTGGATAGCGCATTGCGTCGTTTTAAGCGCAGCTGTGCTAAGTCGGGCGTGCTTGCCGAGGTTCGTAAGCGCGAGTTTTACGACAGTCCCAGTGTCAAACGCCGTAAGAAGTCTGAGGC
>JGI994J12354_10001644_pt1 | contig 22497 bp, 23 predicted proteins | sample IntmicLarv3ML3BL_FD_12354 | JGI IMG/M metagenome (IMG submission 12354) | reverse complement strand
GTCTTAGCCTCTGGTAAAATCTCTTTTAATAAATCCATCTGCTCTTTGATTGGTGTTAGGTCAGATGTCCCTGTTACATTGGTTCCTGGCATTTCATTGCTGTCACAAAGCTCTGATGCTGCTGGGTCAGTAACCGCTGTTACTACTATTGGAATTTCGCTTGTAATACCAGCTACTGCCTGGGCTGCTGGTGTTGCGATACTAAAAATCAAATCACTCTTATTATCTACTAATGTCTGTGCAATGGTCTGACATGATGATGCTTCACCTGCTGCATTTTGCTGGTCAGCATTATACTTTATACCTTTATCATCTAATGCTTTGAAAAATCCTTCGTTAGAAGCATCTAGCGCATCATGTTGAACCAGTTGAAGAACGCCGATGTTATATACCGTATCGTCCGAACCTGCTTCGTCCGCTTCTGTCGGTGTCTCACTTTGGTTACTTGAACCACATCCTGATAACATTCCTAGTGCCATAATACCAACTAACGAAACCGCTAGAAGTTTTTTTACTAGTGACTTTTTCATAATATAATCTCCTTCTCCTCTTGTATTCATCACTACTTCACTTTTACTTTAGCACGTTAAAGTGGTGTGTTGATAAAGTCGATTATATCACACGAGTAAGAAAATAGCAAATTTATTTCAACATTTTCTTCAACTCGTCCATGAACGTATTAACGTCTTTGAACTCTCGATATACCGAAGCAAAACGCACATAAGCAACTGCTTCTAAATCTTTTAATTTATCCATAACGATTTCGCCGATAGTTGTACTTGGGATTTCTTTTGCTTCCATGTTAAAGATTTCTGTCTCCACAAAGTCAATCAACTCGGTGATTTGCTCCGCCGGAATTGGGCGTTTATGACAGGCCCTAAAAACTCCTGCTTCGATTTTAGAACGATCATACTGCTCGCGATTTTGGTCTTTTTTGATTACAATCAAAGGAATTGTCTCTAACTTTTCATATGTAGTGAAGCGCTTTTTGCACTCATCGCACATCCGGCGACGGCGAATGGCACTACTGCCTTCTACTGGTCTTGAGTCAACCACTCTCGTATTATCCTGATTACAAAACGGACATCTCATAACTAACCTCCCGACATAACTTAAAAGTACTGATGTCTGATTATACCATAAAGAAGTCTTCCTTACAAATTGGTTGTAAGCAAAGTTTGTTTCTTCTGCTGTCGAAGTTCTTTAAAGAATTTGCTGAGCATACTACTGCATTCTTCTTCCATAACTTTGTATGTCACATTTACTTGGTGATTAAATTCTGGCATATCGAGCAAATTTAAAACCGAGCCCGCGCAACCAGCCTTAGCATTCATGCTTCCTATCACCACGTTACTAACACGGGCTTGGACAATTGCACCCGCACACATCTGGCACGGTTCTAATGTTATATACATTGTGCATTCCTCTAAGCGCCAATCACCTAGCTTTTTGCTAGCTTTGCGAATGGCATTTAGTTCAGCGTGGGATAAGGTATTGTGGTCGGTATTACGCCGATTATAGCCCCTTGCAATGATTGTGTCTTGATATACTATTACACAACCAATTGGCACTTCGTTTAGCGCATATGCTTTCATGGCTTGGCGAATAGCTTCTTTCATGTATTTATCGTACTTATTCATTACACTCCTCTTATCTCGACATTTGGGACATGCGCAATTATAGCGTCTCGCAATTGTTCTAATTCTGCTTTATCATAGCTAGTGAAAATTGGGTTGATAACTCGCTTTGACTCTTGATAGCTCTGCAAAAAATATCGCTTGCAACCACTAAGCCAGCGGGCAATTTTGTGCACATCTTCAGGCGTATGTAATTCACGAACAATTGTCGTGCGGAACTCATAATCTATGCTTCCTTGTTTTAGAAAGTCAATCGACTTTTGGATTTGTGTAATGTCCAATTCACCAAGACCGACTGTCTCGGCGTATTTGAGTGGACTATTTTTGATATCCATTGCTACATAATCAATTAAGTCTTCTTTAACTAATTCGGCTATCATCTCTGGTTTATAGCCATTGGTATCTAACTTGATTGCAAATCCCCGTTCTTTTATCTTTTTCAAAAAATTTTTTAGTTCTGGAAATATGGTTGGCTCACCGCCAGTTATACAAACCCCTTCTAGAATGCCTTGGCGCTTTTTAAGTGTTTCAAATACCTTCTCCTCGGGAATTGCTGGTTGCACGTTGGGATTTAGCACCAAGTCGGCATTATGACAAAATGGGCAACGGAAATTACAGCCCCCGATAAATACCGTACAAGCGACTTTTCCTGGATAGTCTAGTAAAGTTAGTTTTTGAAAGCCAAGTATTCTCATCTTCGTATCCTTTTTGTAATGCCACAGCTATTGTTTTCAGTTCGGTCTTCACTTGAAATCTCGGTGTCGAATGACGCTGGAAAAATCGCTTTGGCGAAAAGAGCAGATGACCTGAGCCATCTGTTCCTTAATTATATAGGAAATTACATCCTACGCAGTTTGTTTTTAGTTAGTTTACTTGATATACATCAGCTCGTCTACTCCCAAAACGTAACGCTTCTGCATGGCTACCAAAGAAAATATCTACATGCCCATAGCCAGTTCCTCTATCTTCGACGGTGTAAACAGTGCCATTGATGCGCAGTTTTGTGCCAAATGGAACTCCACCCATCGCAACAGTTCTACCTGCTTTTGGCCTCACGCCACTAGCAGTTGGTCCGCCTGCCCATTTCCCACAGCATCTTGAGCAACTACAGTATGCTGTCAATTTGAAGTTCCCTAGTAAAGTTCCACCTGATGATTGTTCTGGCTTGCTTGTTGGTGTTGGGGTAACTTCTGGTACCGATTGAGTCACACTTGGCGTAGCGCTAGTCGAACTCTCATCATTTGAACTACTATCATTTGAGCTTTCATCTGAACTTTCTTCATCTAAACTGCTGTCACTTGAATTTTCTGGTGTACTGTCAGTATTGCTTTGTGAACTCTCCTGACTAGCTGCCTGTTCTGCCGCTCTCGCCGCTGCTTGGGCTGCTGCTTGAGCCGCTGCTTCTTCTGCTTGGGCTTGCTGAATTAAGCCATTAATTTCACCTTCTTGATTAGCAATTCTCGTCAACAATAACGCTTCTTCCGACTCAGCATCTTGAATATCAGCTCTGTAAGTATTGATTTGTTCACTAGTAACATCCACAAGAACATCTACTTCCACTTTTTTCTCAGAGCGCTCTTTCTTAAGAAGTTCTATATCTCGCTTTTCTTCTTGCACTTGTTGTTCTTTTTGGTCGATTAAATCTTTTATTTCTTGATAACTTTTCAACATATCTCGGTCATATTCTGAGATTTGTGAAATATTATCGGCACGATTTAAGAAATCCGTAAAGTCAGATGCCGACAAGAGCATAACCAAATAGCCTGCACTCGACTTCTCGTACATAAACTGAATTCTTAGTTTCATGTCATCATATTGCTTTTCTTCTTGAATTCGTGCTTCTTCTAGTTCTCGTTGAACGTTCTCTAATTCTGCTTGTTTTTCTTCTTCGTCCGCTTGTAACTTAATAAGACTGTTTTTTAGTTCTTCCAGTTCAATGCTAAGTAGTGACAGATATTCTTCTGACTCATACTTTTGTGTTTCTAATCCATGTATTCTATTTTTAGTTTCGTCCAGGCTAGATTGTGTTGCCCTTTTCGCTGCGCGCGCATTATTAAGTTTTTCTTGTGTCGTCTCTGCGTATGTCGGAACAACTCCCACAGCTAAGAACACACAAACCAAAATCATGCTTAACACTTTTTTGCTTCTCATTGTAAAACTCCTCATTTAAAATTATTATCATAAGAAACCGTATAGGCTCCTTACAACATTTTCTCATGTTCGGTAATTATAGCACAGTTTTTCAAAAAGCAAAAGATTTTTCTTAACACTTCGTAATACTTATGTAATATATGTGGTTGTTTTGTATCATTTATGTCTTTTTATCACAATATATTGTTGTTCGTTCAAGTGCTTACACTAACTATTGTTATTGCGAATTAATTTTTCCAATTTTTTCCATTTACCACTTTTGCCTATTTTTTTGTCATTTTGGGCCTAAAAAAGAGGACCTTTTTTCAAAGAGTCCCCACTTGATGCCATTTTTATTTAATAAAAGCTCCCCATGCCAACACAAAAATTAGAACCGGCAACATATTCGCCACCTTTATTTTGGTTTTAAACATCAAATTGATGCCGATACAAAAAATCAACATCGACCCAACTAACGACATATCCGATATCGCCTGTGTAGTCATAAATGGCTCAATGACTCTTGCCAACAATGTCACTCCGCCTTGTAAAATAACCACGGGAATGACCGAAAATATTGGTCCAATACCATAATTGGCGGCAAACACGATTAGAATAACGCCATCTAAAATAGCTTTTGTTGCCAACATTGAATAATCGCCCATTAACCCATCTTGTAACGAACCCACAATTGCCATCGCCCCAATACAAATGGTTAACGAGGCATTGACAAAGCCATCGACAAAGCGTGTATCACCCTCGCTTTTTGCCTTGCGTTTTAAAAATTCTCCAAATGCTTCGGTGTACTTTTCAATGCCTATCCATTCGCCTACAATGGCACCTAGCGCAATACATATTACCATCATCATCGTACCTTGCGTCGCCAGTTCGCCGTGCTGTTGGATAACAAAAATCTCTTTTAGCGCCCCTGATATTCCGATGAAAATTACTGATAATCCCAATGCTTGTGTGATAATATCTTGAAAGCGTTGCTTAAGTCCTTTTTTCAGCGTTAGCCCTAGCAAGCCTCCAGCAATTACAGTTGCTGCGTTAATTATTGTTCCTAGTCCAATCATTATGTCCCCCTGTTTGTGTTTTTGTATGTGGAGTGCCAGACGCCATGGAAGCCGTCACCTACATATCTTGCCACAACTTATCCAACACTTTCATTACTCTCATGGTATGCTCCATCTTATCTATGCAGGCCTGATAATCATCATCTATCCACATTTTCCAAAATACTGCGAATTCATATTGCATACTATTTTGATAATTGTTGTCTTGATAAGTCTTAACTTTCCCATCAATTACTGTCTTAAGAGATGGCAAGACGCTAGGAGCACCTTCACTCTTTACGTAGCCTTTGTCGCCTTGTATAATGAAGTAGTTTTCGCCATCAACATCTTTGGCTGCTGCTGCGCTAGCCACAAGTTGTGGGTACTTTAAGTAGGCAATCCCTGAGGTGTCAACGCCGTTGCTACCTTTATTAGCCAAGTACCTACTCGCTTCTGGCTCGCCAAAGAAATGAATAATCAAATGCAAATTATATACATTTAAGTCGTATAATGCCCCACCATAGACTTGCGGGTCAAAAGCCGGATGAATATCACCCTTTAAATAATCCCAGTAACGGCTTGAAACTCGTGAAAAATCACTTTGTACTAGCTTAATATCACCAATTAGGGGAATAGCTTCTTCCATCTTCGCCAGCAATGGGGCGTAAATATTTTTAATCGCTTCAAACAAAAATAGCCTGCGCTCTTGTGCCAGCTCAATCAATTCTTTTGTCTCTGCAAAGGTACCAGTGAAGGGCTTTTCTAGGATAACATGCTTATCATTTAGCAACGCTTCTTTGGTAAAAGAGAAGTGAACATCATTGCTCACGCCCACATAGATGAAATCAATGTCCTTATTAGCCAGCATTTCTTGGTAATCTGTATATACCTTTTTTATGTGATATTTTTCCGCTAGTGCTTCACCCTTTTTGATACTTTGGGGACGAACGTAAATGACATCACAAGTCACTTCTTCCATATTCTGAATTATTTCTAGCAGTTCAGTAACGATTTTACCCGCCCCTACGGCTGCTATTCGCATTATTTTCTTCACTATTTCCTCCTTCTTAGCGTCAATTTCTTCCTAACTTAGCCTCAATTTCTTCCTATTATATACTGTCTTTTTTGATATTGCAAATCTTCACCAAAAGATGTATATTTTAGTTAACTACTATTAAAGAAGGAGTTGATGCAAATGAAAAAAGAGTTCACTGTAAAGTTTAGATTTCTTAGAATTATTGGCAAAATTTTGTTGCCAATCCTAATAATTATTTTGCCGTTTTTGTTGATTGCTTTTGCCATCAGCCCTAAGTTCTTTTCGCGATTGGTAAGACTGGCTTTTAATGCTCAGTTCAAAGTACCACCCAAAGAATTTTTATATACTGAGAGTGTTTCCACTATTTCTGATATTAGGTATGGTGATATTACTAGTGAAACTTTCGATTTGCACCTTCCAGCTAATAAAAATGGCAAATGTCCTTTGATTGTTTGGGCACATGGTGGCGCTTATGTTGCTGGTGACAAGGGCTATATTGCTTTCTTCGCCCGCATTTTGGCACACTATGGTTATGCTGTCGCTTCACTAGATTACACATTGGCACCCGAAGCACACTATCCTAATCAAATAGTCCAAATCGGTCAAGCCTATGAATTTTTAATCCATGGCAATTATCCAGACAAAATTTATGTTGATACTAATCGGATTTTCTTTGCTGGCGACTCAGCGGGCGCACAGATGGTAGCGCAATTTGCTTTGTTGCAAACTAATCTTGTTTACCGCAATACGTTTATTAATGCTCATCCTAGCGTATTATTGCCCCCTGTAATTCCTACTTCAAATTTGCGCGGATTACTCTTATACTGTGGTCCTTTTTCCTTAAAGGAAGTACAAGCCTCACCAAAACGCCTTTTACAGTTTTTGTTTTGGCAAATGGCTTGGGGCTACTTTGGCAAACGAAGATTGTCTAATCTGCCAGCTTTAGATGAGGTCGATATTATTTCGCACTTAACTGCTACTTTCCCGCCATCTTTTATTGCCGATGGCAATACTTTGACTTTCACAAAGCATGGTAAGGACTTAAGTTTAGCACTTCGAAGACTCGGTGTTCCGACCACTGAAATGATTTTTGATGACCCTGCTAAAAAGGTTTATCACGAATTCCAACTAGACCTTGCTACTCCTGAAGCTAGGCAAGCATTGATAACTGCTTTAGCCTTCTTAAAGAAATATCAATAAGAGGGGTGAAACGAAGGAAAACGAGCTATGCATTCATTTGCACAGCTCGTTTTGTATAATCTGCCTATTACATTTTCGCTATCTCTTCTAGTCTATCCATAATTGGTAGATGTTGTGTACACAACCTTTCGCACTCGCCGCAGTTGATACATGTCCCCGCTTCTGCTTGATTGATATGCCAGTGCCACTTCATTCTTGATTGGCAAGCTTCATCGTCATTATTAAGCAACTTGATATTGTAGGTATCCATAAATTTAGGAACTGCAATTCCCACTGGACAATGGTCGCAGTATCCACACCCTGTACAGAAATTGTTAAGGGCAACTCCTTTGTTATCATATTGTTCGATAATTTCTCTAGCTGGACGTTCCTGAAGATTTTCAACCGCGCGAACGGCATCATCAACATGCTTCTTAGTGCCACAACCTGCCAAGGTCACGGTAACTTCTTTGTGTGATGCTACAAATCTAAGTGCTGCTTGAGGAACTGTGAAATCAGTACCCTCTGTCAAATATGAGAATAGTTCTGGATTTTCTGGAATCATTCCTCCGCCAAGCGGATTCATTACCACAACCCCCATGCCTTTTTCGTAGGCCGCTTCAATACCGCTTTGTCTAAAACGATAATTAAGCGCATTGTATCCTAGTAACATACCTTTGAATTTGTCTGAAGCCACGACTGTCTCGACTTCGCTTCCTTGCATATGTGAAGAAAAAACGATATTGCGAATTAATCCCTCGCTTTTTGCTTCTTCAAAGAAGCCATATAGTTCTTCCATATGCTTTTCCCATGATTCTACATTTAACATACACCACATGTGGTAAAAGTCAATGTAGTCCGTCTGCAATCTATCTAATGATTTCTCTAGCCTCTTACGAAAAGCATCACGACTAGTATCACCATCTAGTGTCCCAGAATTCACCTTTGATGTAATGTATACATCAGAACGCTTCATCTGTGACAAAGCAATCCCCGTCACTATCTCGCTCTTATCCTCGCAATAAAATGGAGCTGTATCAAAATAGTTGATTCCCTTTTCATTAGCATATAATGCAACCTCGGCACATTTATCAAACTCACCTGCTGCAATAGCAGCTTCATCATAACGCATTGCACCAAAACCTATTGCTGACACTTTCATGTCAGTATCGCCATATTGTTTGTAATACATTTTGTCCCTCCCTCAAATGCCTCTTGAAGATTTGATTTAACTTATTTTAATTATAGCAAATTTTCTCAAGAAAATCACCCCTTTTATGGTATACTAGGCATATCATGAAAGAGGTGCTTTGATTATGGAAAATTATACTTTGGAAGTTTGTGTTGATACATTAGAGTCTGCCAAAGCTGCCATTGGCGGTGGTGCAACTAGATTGGAATTATGTGCTAATTTGATTATTGGCGGAACATCGCCTAGCCATAGGCTTTTATCACAAATACGTGAATTAAGTGATATTCCTATTCGTGCGATGCTACGCCCTCGGTTTGGTGATTTTTGTTACTCCGATAGTGAGTTTGATATTATGCGTTTTGAATTGGAGGAATTTCGTAAAGCTGGCGCTAGTGGCGTGGTTTTTGGGGTTTTATCGCCTGACGGAACCTTGGATATGGCGAAAATGAAAATCCTTTGCGATGATGCCAAGGAATTGAAGACGACATTGCATCGTGCTTTTGACGTCACTTGCGACCCATTTGACACTTTAGCACAGGTACATGAACTTAAGATAAATACTATTTTGACCTCTGGACAAAGCAAGTGCGCTTGGGATGGACGTGAACTTATCGCCAAGCTAATTAACAACGCCAACAAAGTTGAAATCCTTGCTGGCGCTGGTGTTAGTGCTGATAATATTGCTACTTTATATAATGAGACTGCTTGCACATCTTTTCATTTATCCGGAAAAACTATCATCGATAGTCCTATGACCTTTCGCCGTGGCGAAGTCACAATGGGCTTGCCAAGTCTAAGTGAATTTGAACACTGGCAAACTTCCAAAGAGGCTATTGTTGCCGCCAAAGAGGTACTAATGCGATTATGAGATTAACTCAAAAGAAGCGAAGCTAGTCCCGCCATCTCCTTTAAACTCAAAATATAGCGGATACACTCCGTCTGGGATATTAATATCGACAACTCCTTCTATCCAGATGTTACTATAATCAACTGGTATACTTGCTAGGGCTTCACCATCCCACGCTGTTTTCACTTCCATATACCCTTTACCATAAGCACGAGTTTTTATTTTTATCTTCTTAACGCCCTTAAACTCAAAGTATTTAAAGCCAGCAACGGTTCCATCTCTCATATTTTGAATGTATCCGATTTCTTCATCGCCGTCTCTGCCATCCTGGGTAATCCGCGCAAAGTCGCCATCCATCCATGATTCGTGGTGCATTGGGTGATTATTCTTTTTGGTTTTTGAAAATAAGTTGCATGCGATGTATGTTGGATACTCAAATTTTCCAATTAATGGACCACCATTTAACCCACATGAGGTATGCTCCACTTGCGGGATACTACCATCTGCTAGAATTTCAATCGGTTCAGCACATGTCTGACGACAAAAATTCGTACCGTTGGTGTGCCGGTGATAGAAAATATACCATTGTCCACCCACATCTACCATCCCACCGTGGTTATTTCCGCCGTAGTATGTTTTCATTTCAGCTGGTTTGTCAGATGTGATGTTGTAATTACAATTACTGATGATTACGCCACCAAATTTAAAGTCTTTGGTTGGATGCTTGCTTGTAGCATACGCCAACTCATGCATAGAAGAAGCCGAATATACGAAATAGTATGTGTCACCATACTTGCGAATAGATGGTGCTTCAAAAAATTCATGTCCTTCAAACTGCGTCCCTGCGCCATAAGCTTGACTAGGCACGATAAATGCAACGTCCTCTATAACTGTGAGCATGTCAGTATCTAGCACGATTGCCATGGCACCACTGCGTGTTTTGTCGCCATAAGCAGCAAAACCTGTGTAAAGGTAAGTCTTATCGCCTTCGGTAATTACCGCTGGGTCAAATTGCGGCTCATCCCCTTCACGCTCACCTAAATTCGTACCATCTTGATAATGTACATAACCATAGAACTCGTATTTCCCTGCTGGTTCATCACAAACTGCAACTGATACAATTGCGAATTTGTCTAATACATAGTAAATGTAGTAACGACCATCGGGTCCTTGAGTCACATCTGGTGCATATAGTGCGCACCTGCCGTCTTTGTTTAATGGGTCTTGTGTTTTTTCGTAAATAACACCTTCATATCTCCAATCACCTAAATCATCTACTGGAGCTGAATAGCATACATAATCATTTAGACAATACGCATAGCCATTAAAGCAATCATGTGAACCATATACATACACACGCCCTTCAAATACATGAGGTTCTCCATCAGGGATATATTCCCATGACGGCAAATAAGGGTTAAGTGCTTGTTTTTTCATCTTTTTGTCTCCTTGTCTCATACTTTAGTAACTATCCCTTCAGTTATTCCGCTCTTGTTAAAAGCATCTACTCTCACATAATAGTCCATTCCTTTTACAAGCGCACCAATGGTCTTTTGTTTTCCAAAAACCATATAGCTATGATACAACTTCTCTGCTTCATGTCCCCAAAGGATATTATACCCCATAGCAGCGGTTTCCCCAATGGTGACCGTCATATCCAAATCGCCATTTCGTACAACATTAAATGCTGGAACTGCCGGTTTTTCTCCTACTGCTTTTCCAAACACTCGCAATCCCGAAATACATGCCGCTTCTTGAAAAGGCACCTCATATATAGTCAACTTGAGATATCTGGCAGATACTCCCGCTTCTTTCACAATCAAGTCATGAGGAAGATTTGTCTCTACCTGTGACTTGTCTTCTACCATGAAGTACTCTTCTCCATCAACCGATGCTTCCAACTTCCATCTGGTACAATGCGTTCTCTCATCAATATAGCGTGGCGTTATAGCCGTCTGCTTAACCGCCCCTTCTGGAAGTTTCGTGGTTGGTTTATCATCTGCAAAATTAATCTGCACCGCATGAATCATACAACTTTCACCCAAATCCATTGCAAGCCATTCTCCACTTTTCTGCCCTTTTGCTTTCCACCATGTTTGCACATTTTCATCTGCTGCCTTTTCGGGTTCATGTTCTGTAGCCACTGACGATGCCGACATATTAGCCCCATAACTCAGCAAATACCATTCTGGCTGGGCGAACACCTCCCGCTTCCCTGGCTCAACCTTCATCGGCCAATCCCCATAGCGTTGGTCGCAGAATAATTCACCATCTTTATCAAATCCTGCCGGCCACAATCCCACACGCCTTTCAAAAATGTGATTTGTGCTAATTCGCATTGTTGACGTATGCCAAAAATTTCCATCCATATCCCACATCGAAGAGCCATGTCCAGCTCCTGGTATAAATCCCCCTGGCTTATATGAATAAGGATTATTGGGGGCTAATTCAAAAGGCCCCAGCGGATGCTCGCCAACATAAACGCCATCTAAATAAATATTGTACTCTGTACCTGGTGCTGCGTACTGGAGATAGTACTTTCCTTTGTATTTATCCATCCATGCTCCCTCAATAAAAGGCCTACTACCCGGAAATACCTGGAACTGTTTATGTACTTCTCCTGTCAAGGGTTGTTCCGAGTGGTCTTCCCCACTTCTTTCATAGCCCTTTTCTTCCATATTATCATAAATCAATGCCCGCTTCTCACTGATTGGTTTCATGTCTTCTGGATTAAGTTCTACTCCATAGACTGGCTCCGTATTCGTGCATCCCCAATAGAAATAGACCTTTTTGTCATCATCTACAAATAAATTCGGATCCCAGAATTCAAATGTTCCTGCTATCTTTTCATATGGTCCATTAATAACATCTTTAGTCCTGTAAAAATCACTAATTTCACCTCGCTTAGATGCACTAAAGTATACATACCCATTCAGCACTCGCACATCTGGTGCATAATCGTATAACGGTAGATTATCTGGAAGACGATAACTCTTCCATTCGACCATGTCTTCTGATACCCATACCTCCAAAGTCATGGATGCAAAAAGATAATACTTTCCCTGAAAACATATCATCGATGGGTCCGCCGCTTCACGCGCTATCTGCAATTGATTTTCTCCCACTGTATTGAACTGATAACGGTACTCCATATTAAGTGGGTTGCAATAATATTTCATAATGACTTCCTCCTTTTATTATGCTAACCTTTTAATCCTGACATCTTAATACCTTGGATGAAGTATTTCTGACAGATAGCAAATACTAACAATACTGGCAATAATGACACCAATGCCATAGCCATCATTTGTCCTACCTGTACATTTCCTTGAGCGCCTCTAAAGAACTGTAGGCCAACCGCAATTGTGAATTTTGAGGTGTCGTTTAAGTAAATCAATGGCGTAAAGAAATCATTCCAATTCCAAACCAGTGCCATAACTGTTACAGCAAGCATAACTGGTCTGATTGAAGGTAATAAAATTTTCCGAAATATCTGAAAAGACCCTGCACCATCGATTTTTGCCGCCTCATCCAGTTCCCTTGGTAAGGTTCTGAAGAATTGCGTAAATAAGAAAATATTAAAAGCTCCGCCGCCTACCCAACTAGGAAGAATTAACGGCCAATATGTATCAATCATGCCTAATTTATTGTACATCAAATACTGCGGAATTAATGTAACTTGCGGTGGCAACATCATTGTACCAAGCAACACCATAAAAAGTAATTTTGAACCCGGTGCTTTAAAACGTGAAAACCCATAAGCTACAAATGATGATGAAAGAACCGTGCCTATCGTTGCTATAAAAGCAACAAATGCTGTATTTTGAAAGTATTGCCCAAAATCTGCGCCCTTCCATCCATTTATAAAATGCTCAAAAGTAAAATTGTCTGGGAACAATGATGGTGGCATCTGGTAAATTTCATCCATTGGTTTGAATGACGTTGATACCATCCATAAAAATGGAAAAATCGAGATTATAACCGCCAAAATCAATACCGCATATGTCAAAGTTCTAGATATAAACTTTGTCTTTTTTATCGAACTATTACTATTCATTTTGTCCCTCCTATGATTAGTCATCGTAAAATACCCAGAATTTAGATGTAGATACGATTATCAGTGTAATTCCCATAATTACCGCAAAAATACTCCATGCCATCATAGAAGCATATCCCATTTTGCCATATAAAAAGCCCGTGTTAAACAAGTGAATGGCGGCCGTATAAGTGCTGTTTAGTGGTCCCCCCTGTGTTAAAATTAATGGTTGTTGGAACACTTGGAAAGCAGCAATAACGGTTACAATCAAGTTGAAATAAATCGTAGGCGTACAAAGCGGAATTGTGATGTTAGCTAATTGGCTTATAGGACCTGCCCCATCAATTTGAGCACTCTCATAATAGGATTGCGGTATATCTTGAATTCCCGCAAGCATAATAATGATATTATTACCAATTGTCCATAAAGATAAAATCACAATAGATATCATTGCCATGTTTGGGTCACCTAACCAGTTTGGTCCTGGAATGCCGAAAATAGATAATACATAATTGATAACTCCGAAATCACGTGAGAAAATCCATCCCCATAGTATCGTAACTGCCACACCGGCGGTAATATAAGGAATATAAAAAGCTGTTCTGAAAAAACCTAACCCCTTAATCTTCTTACTTAGAAGAATTGCAATAGCAAAAGCCAAAATGATACTACTAGGTACGAACATAGCTACATAGCGTAGGGTATTAAAAAATGCTTTGAAAAACAGTCGATCCTCTGTAAACGCTACCCGCCAGTTATCTAATCCGACAAACTGACCAGCACCTGCGATATTCATATCAGTAAACATCAGATAAAATGAATAGATAACAGGGTAAAGCGTTAGCACCAAAAAACCAATCAACCAAGGCGCTATATAGATATAGAAATTCATGGCTTCTTTTCTTTTCATTGACGAAAATTTATTTTTTGTTTTCATTCCACAAAGTCCTTTTTCTTTTCTATAATAGTTAAAGAGAGCCACTGCTAATAGAGTTTAATTCTAAACAGCAACTCCCTTTTGTTAATTAGTTAATAATTAATTGCTTGCTGTAACTTCATCCCAAGCTCTTTGTAGCGATGGCAAATATTCCTCCATAGCCTCGTCTGCGCTCACTCCTTGAATGGTTACGCTTTCCCATACTTGATCCCATATGGAACCTACTTCAGAAAAAGCACCGCCCCAAATCCATAATCTTGCTGTGTCTAGTCCACCCAAGAAAACCTCATTAGCAACTGGTCCATTTACTTGCTTCGCAAAAACAGTTTCAGCGATATGCTTATTCGAAGGCATTCCTACACGTGCGGTAATTTCCGCCATCTCATCATTATCAAAAGAAACTGACTTCATAAAGTCCCATGCTAAATCTTGATTTTGAGATGTGTTTACCATGGCATATCCTGTCGCAAATCTTAGGTTATTGGTACCGCCTGGTACTTGTGGCATAGAAACCGCACCCCATTCAAAGTTATCGCCAATTAAATCACTAATTAATTTGGCTTCAAAACCACCCATAATATACATCGCTGCTCTGCCAGATACAAATTGTTGCTCTTGTGGCAATGCTTGAGAAGCGGCGTTATCTGGCATTGCTCCGGTCGCAATCATTTCACCAAATAAGTCAACACCCGCTCTAACTTCTGGTGTATCTAACTCTAACGTGGTAAGGTCCGCAGAATAAGGGCTACCACCTTTGATAATAATAGAAAATTGTGCCAAATTCCAGTGTGTAGATAATCCGTAAGTAGCATCTGCGCCACTACCACTTGCAAATTGCTTTGCTGCCGCTAGCACATCATCCCATGTCCAATCAGCAGTTGGTAAGTCTACCCCAAATTCATTGAACATATCAGCGTTGTATGCCAATGAAAATACATTTTGCAATAATGGCATACCATCTAATTTACCATCTGCAGCATAATAAGGTGTCATCATACCCTCTGTTATTACTGCATCAAAATCCAATCCATCCCTTTCGACAAATTGATTTAAATCTACGAAATGGTCCGAGAATAATCCATACCAATCGGGAGACATTTGAATAACATCAGGTCCCGTTCCCGCTGCTAGTGCTGCTGTCATTCGTTGGTCCCAAACACCGTCCGCAGTAGGTACTACTGAGTGCTCGATTTTTACATCGGGATTCGCCGCTTGATAAGCAGCAACCATGTCTTCTCTTGCTATCTTTTCTTCATCAGCTCCCCATGACCAAATTACCAATGTGTCGCTGTCTCCTGAAGCGGATGTATCTGCCGATGCGGAATCATCAGTTGCTGTATCTTCTACTGTTGCATCATCTACTGCCGTATCTTCCGTCGTAGTACCCCCCCCCTCGTTCGAACTCGAATCATTGTTTGCTGGTGTACTTCCACAGCCAGCTAATCCTAGTACCAAAATGCTTGCTAACGTAATAGCTACTAACTTTTTCATCTTCATATTTTCTCTCTCCTTCTAATTAGATTCTTCGCTTCGCTCAGAATGACAGTGTTTTCATAAGTCATTTGACACTATCTATGTATTTGAGTTTCATATAATAAACTAAGTCGCGCGCCGAACTTAGTATTATTTCAAGAATATGGTATAACAGTTTCCCCTTCAATAATGTTATAAGGTGAGTTGTTTACATATTTATGCTTTTTCCCTTGTAGCATATCAATCAATACATTAACGCAGATAGCGCCTTGACGTTCCGGGTATAGACTCATCGTTGTCAACCGGGGTTCATGATGTTCTCGCGAATAAATACCATCGATACCCATCACTGATAAATCCCTTGGAACATCAATACCATGCTTTCGTAACCCTTGGATAAAACCAATAGCGAGATCGTCGTTAAAACAAATCATCACACTAGGTTTATATTTTGCATTAATATAATAATCGGCAGCATTTCTTCCTATTTGGATTGCGTCATAATATTCAAATCCGGTACTCTCACATCGGAAATCGCCCAAATCCTTGTAGTCATGCTTTTTCTTTAAATTCTGTTCACCTTTTAGGTCGAAAATAAGTTTTTTGTAATCATCACCAATCTCCATTTTCATTCTATCGCCCCATGCATCAAATCGCATTTTTGCATAACCAACATTATCTGGAAATAAATAGCCTATTTTCTTGTGCCCCATTAACATCAAGTAATCTATGATTGAATTAATCACGGCTATATTGTCAATTAGCACCATCGGGCTTGCTTTTAAAAGCTGGACTGATGCGTCAAATGATGCAAAAACGGAAGGGACGTAGTAATTACGACCAACGGTTCTATTAAAATCCTGTGCCACTTCTTCCGAATAGAAAATAATTCCATCAGCTAAGATGTTTTTTATAAACCGGAAATCCGTCGAATCGTTCATAACGGTTACACCATAGCCCCTTTTCTTAGCTTCTCGCCAAATGCCATGATACATTTGATTAAAGTAAGTTCCTGTGAGGTCACCGCAAATGAAAATGATTTGTTTCGTTCTTTTAGGATACGCTCCTAAGGTATTCACAAATGATTTATACCCTAGACGATAAGCGGCTTCTAATACTTTTTGCTTTTTCTCATCATCCACATAACCACTATTGTTCAATGCTCTAGAAACCACCGATACAGACACATTTACTTCTTTAGCTATATCTAATCGTGTAATTCTCTTATAATTCTTTCCCATTTTGTATACTTTCACCTAAAATGTATAACAATAGTTAATTTGTTTGTTGTATATTACAATACATCATTATAACTAGCCATGCAAATAAATTTTTGTGGTCATATGACCACAGTTTGGAAATAATCATCCAAAATTGAATGGGACGCAAAACAGACTAGATGAATTGCTTCCATAGCATTTCATCTAGCCCGTCGTTTTGAACCATTCCTATCTGTCAGTTATTCGCTGATAATTGTAATCTTTGCTTGGTCTGGAACATGTGGTGCGGTTGGATTAGAGGTATGACCTAGCAAAATACCGATACCACTTTTATAGCCTGCAGGGAATTGCAAACGTTGCTTGAATTCTTCTGCTTTGTCACTTTCAAAGGCTAGGTTGGCAAGACCACAATGCAAATTTGCCAATCCCAATGACTGTGCTGCAATGACAATATTTTCTGCAACTATTCCACAGTCAAATACTTCGGAGCCTTTTTCTTCTGGGTCGCAAATGGCAATTACTATCATTCGCGGTGCATTGTAAAATATCTTACCACCACGCTCCATCATGCGTTCATACAAAGCTTTATCTGGCATTTCAGATGCTAATTTCATTATTTCATTGTCCATTTCATCGATAAGACTCTTGTCCTTAACAACAATCACCTGCCACCCTTGCATATTCATTGCACTTGGTGATTGGATTGCTGCCTGAGCGATAAGGTTTAGTTCCTCATCCGTTGGTACTTTTTCGTTGAAATCGCGACAAGAAAATCTTGCCTCCATTGCTTTTAATGTGTCGTTCATCTCTCGTCTCCTTTTCTAATCATTTTACATGCTACTCCATCGTCACAATTGTAACGGTAATTCACATCAAATTCTTCTAATTCTTTTAGCGAGTCAAATTCATATATTATATTATCATCATATTTCTTCATTTTCAATTTTAAAACATCAATATTATCCAGGTAAATGGCTTCCCAAAGTTTATCTTTTATTGCCGTGGTGTTGTAATCGCCTTCTAAAATCTCAAGAAATCGTTCACTAAATTCTTGTGTCCAAAAAACATGTCCCAACATAATCCAAGCATCACTTCCACTAACATCCACCCGGATAATATCCCCTGTAGTATTCGTCGTTATACACCACTCCTTAGTCGGACCACTGACGTATACTGCCGAGTAAAATGCTTCTTTCTCTGCTGATTTAAACGGATTTGTCGAAAAATAATTATCTGCTGAACATATATAAGAATTTTTCAAATATTTTTTCACTGCGTAGATTGAAGAATGGTTATTTCTTGTAGCATACTCCGCATTGGCAACAATGGTTACACCAAATTTTTCTTGCAAATAAGCAAATCGCTCTTTCATATAACCAACTACTACGACAATCTTCACAACGCCCGCTTCAATGAGTTGTCGGATTTGTCTTTCAATTAAAATCTCACCTTTAACCTCAAGCAAGGCCTTGGGGCATTCATTTGAAATCGGCACAAATCTACTAGCCATTCCTGCCGCCATTATGATAGCGTTATCAACTTTTATGTAGGTCATAAATTTCCCCTTTATTCTTTGCGCCCTTTATTGGCTGGTAGTTTTAACTCTGATATAAGCAAGCCCGTTAGGGTAAGCAAAATTCCCACCACCGCGATTATGGTGATTTTTTCTCCAAGCACAATGACCGAGGTAATAACAGCTATAACTGGAACTAGATAAATATAAACGCTGGTTTTAACAGCTCCTAGAATTTTAAGTGCCGAATTCCAGCTTACAAAACATACTGCCGATGCTCCCGCTCCTAGAAAAATGAGATTAAATAAGTTGATTGGTCTAACTATTTGATTGATATCTGGTTTAAATCCAAATATAAACAAGGCCGGCATCATAAACAGTAGCCCATAGAAGAAAATTCTTCGGGTTGATTGAATGGTATTATATTGAAAACTGCTGATTTTTTTTGTAAAAATGGAGTATCCACCCCATGCCAATGCCGCTAAAACAGCTAAAATATCACCCATTGGGCTTAATTGCAAATTACTAATACCATTGAAACTGATGATGGAAATTCCCGCAACCGCAACGATAAAGCCGATAAAGAAGCGTAATCTTAACTTCTCACCTTTTAGAAACCAGTGTGCCAAAATAGCCACAAAAAATGGTGATAGTGAAACGATAACTCCTACATTAGAAGCAGGGCTATAGGTTAACGCAATATTTTCAAGTAAGTAATACAAGGTGACCCCGCACAAACCAGCACCAGCAAAATACAGTTCTTGTTTTTTATCTTTGATTTTTAATCGATGCGGATAAACCAGAAATAATGCAACAAAGGCAAGTGTCAGTCTTAAGAACAGTATTTCTATTGGCGAAAATGTTGCTAAAAGTATCTTAGTAGATATGAAAGTCGTCCCCCAAATAAAAATTGTAACTATCGCAAGTAAATGTCCTCTAGTCTCTTTTTGTCTGTCCATGCAAGCCTTCTTTCGTGTTTAGTTTTATTTATAGTATATCATCTATGATGATAATTGCAATCCCGCTATTTCACTATTGCTAGCGTTTACTTATTAGAACGTCTTTGGTATACTGGGTTTATATAAGAATGAAGTGGAGGATAAGCTCAATGAAATTTAAAAATACATTAATCGCAGTAAACGATATTGAAAAAGCGAAAGCTTTTTATCGAGAATTATTCGGGCTTATTCCGATTGCCGACCATGGTGGAAACGTTATTTTAACAGAAGGCTTGGTGCTACAGGACGCAACTATCTGGAAAGATTTTCTAAAGCGCGATATTATTTCTTGTAATAATGCAACTGAACTTTATTTTGAAGAAGCCAATATTGAAGATTTCATCAAAAAACTGGATGACTACCCTGAGCCAATCCAGTATGTTAATCGCCTTATGGAACATTCGTGGGCGCAAAAGGTAGTTCGCTTTTATGACCTTGATGGGAATTTGATAGAAGTTGGTACACCGGTGTAGTGTGCTTTGTATTTCCCATAAGAATGCCCTAATCCATTTTGTTATTCGTGCTTCTTTTATCATAGCATGCTTGTTGATTATGTGGGGCTGGTGCTTTTTCCTCAATATCCTATTCTGCGCATGATTGGAAGAATTTCTTTTCCGCTTTTTGCATATTCTTCTATTTGTTCTACCCCGCTCACCTAGTACTAATATATCTTATTAGTGAACTAGGCTTCTTCTAAAAATATTCAATAAAAACTTCAAACACTCTATTACTATGTGCTTGAAGTAAAATAGAAATCATCTTCTTATTCCCCCCTACAATTGAGTACATTTTCACATTTAGAACTTGTCCATTTTTCAATAGTGCTGATTTACATAGAAGTCTCCTCATGGGCCACATCATTTTCATGAGAGGTGTCGAGGAGACCTATTATTGCTATCGTATGTTATTCACTTCACTTTCATTTTAATAAAATATCACCTCTTGTGCTACACCTGTCTTTTTGTTTTTCATCATTACGCATATGTGCCAGTAATCATCCTTGACACTAATCTTAGCGCCATTCTTAATTATCACAGGTTTAGCACCAGGTCTAGTAAGACCTCTAATAGATACTAATTTCCAATCCTTTTTAGGAACGATTTTTACAGTCTTACTCCCTTTCAAAATGTATGGTACATAGGTTTTTTTATTAAACTTAGATGCAAACTCCTTGTTACCCAACTTAAATGATTTGAACGGATTTGTATACTTTTTAACCGTAATTGTCATTGAATATTTATAGGTTTTGCTTTTAACCTTTAAGCTAAATGATATTTTAGCTCTACCAGCTTTAAGAGCCGTTCCCGAAATGCGATAAACACCTGTTTTCGAATCATAATATCCCTGCGGTGCTTCAACTACTTTCTTGTTCGTAGACCTACTTTTTGATAGCTTTACTTGCTTTTCTTTTAACTTTTTAGGCAACTTTATCTCAAATTCATAATTAGCACTATATCCCGAAATTAAGGCTATGGTTTTCTCACCTTTTGCCTTTGGTGTAGCTGCCTCAGCTCTGACATTTGGAATTGACACTATTGCAATTAGGCAAATTGCCGCCACTTGAACTATTTTACTAATTTTCTTATTCACTATACTTCCTACTCATATTTTTATGCATCGCACTCGCTATTATAGATATATTTTATGCAAGTATTCCTTCATCTCTCACTTTTGAAAACATATCAACGTGCGTTAACCTAGTTTCGCCTTCTAATACCCTCATATCCGTGTGTTCAAGTACCAATTCTACTCCACCAGATAGTTTTGCGTATGCTTCTAAACTCAATACAACCATTGAGCCCTAACCATTCTTTGTCAAATATACTGGGCTCCTTCTCTAACAACTTGCTCCGCTTCTGGAAATTTATTTCTTAAATCTGAAACCGGTCTTATTTTAATCACAGTTGGTCTCCTTATCATAATTTTATCGTTATTTTGTCATTTTCTATAATTTTACAGCACTATTATGGAAAATACAAGCGTAAAGTGAAAGAAGAACAGTCCCGCTACATGGCTAGACCGCCCTCCTCATATGTTCCGTTCCATATGGATTGGAGTACGCGATTACCATCAGTATACAAACCCTTGTCACCTTTGCTATCACCTCCATTGCTTCAATAAATATCCCCCATACTTTATCATGATTATCATTATCGGTTACTAATAGTCACCGCATCACTTCTTACATATTGTGTTTTCCGTCCTGCTCCCATTCTCGTTATCGTTCCGTCCTCTACAAGTTTTTTTAATGTCGCCTCTATCGACGAACTTCCATGGCTCGGACAAGCTACTAATGTCTCCTGTTTTGTGAAGGTGCCGATTTTCTTTACAGCATACCATTCCATTATGGCTCTATTTATGTGATTTTCAATCACTTCAATATTAACCGACGTATCTACCTTAACATTCCATTATGGATCTATTCATGTTGTTGAAGTCCTTGCTGTCCATCTTGTATATACTTCTCTTAACATTCCAGTATGGTTCTATTCATGTCTTTGCTTCCTTCTTAGCATCTTTTGGCTCTGCAACCTTAACATTCCAGTATGGTTCTATTCATGTAGCTTGAGCCATGAAGGTGAATGCTTCGGCTGACTCATCTTAACATTCCAGTATGGTTCTATTCATGTGTTGGTCGAATTGAAAAGTTTCGTGACAATCATGCCTTAACATTCCAGTATGGTTCTATTCATGTAAAATATTGGATATCTAGGTGATATAATCAATGACTGCTTAACATTCCAGTATGGTTCTATTCATGTCCGCCTTGTGCGTTAAGTGCACGAGTACCAATTGACTTAACATTCCAGTATGGTTCTATTCATGTAGTGTTTTTCCTACCGTGTGGATTTCGTCAACGACCTTAACATTCCAGTATGGTTCTATTCATGTCAAGCAACGCCTCCCCTAGAGAACTTAAGAGAAAATACTTAACATTCCAGTATGGTTCTATTCATGTAATGAGTTAAATATTACTGTTTCTAGTTTCTTTCGTCTTAACATTCCAGTATGGTTCTATTCATGTTGTACAAAAAGGTGGTGCAAGAATTGCCGCATAATGTCTTAACATTCCAGTATGGTTCTATTCATGTATCTCCCTCTGTCTTATCTTCTATCCTGTCAATGCGCCTTAACATTCCAGTATGGTTCTATTCATGTAATCGGCACTTGTTGTCTAAATTCCTCTGGTGCTGGTTCTTAACATTCCAGTATGGTTCTATTCATGTCACGGGGGTCCAGCTTA
>JGI994J12354_10001643_pt1 | contig 22509 bp, 20 predicted proteins | sample IntmicLarv3ML3BL_FD_12354 | JGI IMG/M metagenome (IMG submission 12354) | reverse complement strand
AAACTGACGTAAAGAAAAAATAAATCAACAAAAAAATTTCGATATACCTGTTCTAAACCTCTAAGTCCATAATCCATAACAAAATTTTCTCTTTGGATTTTTTGAATATTTTTTTAAAATAATATAATTTCTCAAACGAAGTTGGAGTAAATTAGTACGCGAGTTGACACATCCATCCTTAAATCCAATGATAAAGCACGTAGTGCGCCTCTTTCTAACTTTAAAAACTGCTTTTTTTTGTAACTGCGATAGCTAATATCAATGTCAATATTCCAGCTATTATATAAGAAATATTCAGGTCTAGACCAAAGCCCACTGCTCCACCGTGTGCAGGAGAAATCCACAATATGTATGTTAAAACTATAAATGTCATAAATACAGCAGGTACTAATGCTACTAAGAAATTCTTTTTATATCGTCTTAACCAAACAACCGCCGCCATTAGTGTTGATGCCGCTAAAATTTGATTTCCCCAAGCAAAATAATTCCACAAATGTTTAAAAGATTCTGCGCTTTGTATAGACCAAAACAAAAGTACAAGCACGATTGCTGACACAGGTAATGTAATTGCAATTCGCTTGGAAAATGATTTTTGCTCTACTTTGCACATCTCGGCAATCGTAAGGCGTAGGCTTCGCAATGCGGTATCGCCTGAAGTTATTGCAAGAATAATCACTGTTATAATTGTGAGAACTCCGACATAGCTACCCAAGAATTCAATAGTGATATCATCTAAAATTGCAGATGCACTTTCGCTCATCAATTCAGGATACATATTGTACATTGCTAGCCCTGCTCCTGCCCAAACCATTGCAATAATGCCTTCGATAATCATTGATCCATAGAACACTCGCTTGCTATGATTTTCACTTTTTAGTGTTCTTGCTATGATAGGTGATTGTGTGCCGTGGAATCCTGAAATTATTCCGCACGCGATAGTAACAAAGAGCATTGGAATTATAGGATTATTATTTTCTGCACTAAACATTTTTTCTTTGAATGCAGCACTTTCGCTCAACAATTCTGGATTCTTGAATAGATTGAAAATCAAAGCTACAAACATAGCTCCTGTACCGATAAGCAACAAGGCTCCAAACACAGGATAGATGCGTCCGATAATTTTATCTATAGAAAATAAAGTCGCGATTATATAATAGATAAAAATTGCCAAAACCGCCAACCAAAAAAGGCTGGCATTAGGAAAAAAACTATCTATCAACACGGCAGGAATATTGATAAACACTGCAACCACAAGCAAAAGCAAGAGAATTACAATTACAGAAAAAATGCCGTAATAAGTTTTGCCTAAATTTTGTCTGATGATTTTCGGTAGATTCGCGCCGTCTTCGCGCAAAGAAATCATACCTGCTAAAAAATCGTGAGTAGCCCCAGCAATGATATTGCCAATAGGAATAATCAGAAAAACAATAGCTCCGAATTTGATGCCCAAAATCACGCCAATAACAGGACCTACCCCTGCTATATTCAGTAACTGAATAAGCATATTTTTCCAAGTAGGAAGCTCTACAAAATCTACGCCATCGTGAAGTCTTTTAGCTGGAGTTTCTCTGCTCGTATCGACGAGCATTTTTTCGAGAAATCTACCGTAAATAAAGTAGCCCAAAGACAAAAGGACTAGACCTATAAAAAAATAGAGCATTTGATTCGTCTGATTTTCTTAGTTTTAAAACAAGAAACTATTTGCGTTGATAAATAATTTCGTCAACAGAGTAACTGCCTGCGCCTGCAAGGGCTATTGTCACGAAAATTATCAAATACATCATCGCTAATTCGCCTGATCCAAAGATAGCAAATCCGTGAGCTTGAGAAACTGCAACTGCCATTGTTGCAACGATAGGTAAAGCTGCAAAGCGGGTGCAAAAGCCAACTAAAACTAAGATTCCGCAAAAGAATTCTGCACACATTGCCAAAGACATTGAAAGCGAAGAATTCATACCAAAAATTTCTGGAAAGCCCGCGCTATTGCGGTTTAACAGACTGATAAGTTTGCCGTATCCATGCTGAATAATCATAATGCTTGCAGTGACGCGCAAGATTAAGAGACCCAAACTTTCCATTTTATTTTTTCTTAGTGGCGTTGCCATATTGTATTCCTTTTTAAAAGTTGTTTACTCTATTCATCAGCATTTTAGATCGATGTCAATATGCTATTTTGATAAGCCTAAATAAAATCTATCAAACGATACAAACGAATTTTTTTCATTTTTAAAATTATACGCAAAATAAAGATTCTAACCTCAAACAAAAGAAAAATTATGGGCGAAGAATTATTATTCGGCAGCTTGGGCGGAGCCGTAGCAGGCTTTGTTTTTCAAAGCTTGACCACATTAAGAGAACAATCTCATCAAAGACAAATTCAACTACTTGAACTAGCTTTCACGAGAATAGAAAAAGAAGACGTATCTGCAGACAAAGCCACTTCAAGAGACGGCAATGGCGGAATTTGGATGCGCAGATTCATACTAGCAATGCTAGCATTTAGTCTTTGCATAGGCTGTTTTGTCTTTGCGTTTTTTGATGATATTCCGATTATCGTCGAGAGAGTCGAAGACTGCGGAGGATGGCTCTGGGGCATCATTCCAGAATACAAAGCGACCCGTTTTGAAAGAGTTCAAGGATACTACATCCCCTCCGAATTCAAAACAGCTTTTATGAGCCTAATCTTCTTCTACTTCGGACGCAGCGCCGGTAAATAAAAAAAGAAAGATAATTATTTAAAAAAGGCGAATTTTTAAAATAAGTTTATTTTAAGAAATTTGCCTTTTTGTTTAAATATTTTTTCTTATTGCGAAGCTCTTTTTTTTGTAGGGCTTTGCCCTACGACCCAGCAAAGGCTGGTTTCGCCTTTGCAATCCAAAGCAAGTACGACTTGCAGCGAAAAGGACCTTGTGCAAAGAAGATACACGCATTGCTTCGCAATTGCTATTTGCGATTAGCTAGAGTTAAAAAAACATATCCTTTAACTAGCATCAAAGGACGAAGCACACCCCTTTAGAAAGTTCAAAAAATATTTAAACTAGAATCAATAAATTATTATTTATCTTTCTTCGTAAGATTTTTTGCATCCGTATTTATAGAAAGTTTAAAATCTTCATCAGAAAATTTCTTGAAAAGGAATTCATCTGTAATCCTAATATAAACATTTAAATGATCTCGCTCAGTATCGTAAAAAGTAATCACGAACTTTGGAAAATATTCAACACTATCACCTTTTTGCACCTTTGTATAGTTTAGATAATATGTATTGCTAAAACTGACATAATCTCCTGTAAACTTATCGCTATTAGTTTTTCTATATAAAACATTATCTCTTACAATAAAGCTATTTTTGTTGATATGCTCTGAATCTGCAATTTTATGAATTTCCAATAATTCAATACGTTCACCATCTGTTTCTATTTGAACCTCACGACCTGATAAATTCGACAATAATATATCGTCGGGCAAAAAAGTTAAATCTTGCATAGCGTATGAATCTACGAGATTCGTATTCGTAGCGGCTTCTGTTATCTCAGATTTATAAAAAGCATTATCTTTGGGTTGATAGCGAGAAATTTTCCCATCATAAAGAATTTTGTATTCTTCTATGCGTTCTCCAAAACAAATATATTCAATTCGCAACTTAGAATTGGCGCTTCGTAATTTCTCTTCGTCATAAGATAAAGACTTGCTGAAGACGCTTTTTTTGAGAGTATTTTTCTTATACCATAGCTCATAGTTATAATCTGATCTAGATTCTGAATCTTTTAAAATTTCCAAAATTTTTTGCTCGTCTATTTCAGAACTGAATAAATCTGCATTTTGAACTTCGCTTAAGAGTTTTTGAAAAACATCTTCATTTACCTTAAAACTAATTAGTCGTTCTTTCTTGTAAAAAGAATCAAATATTTCTTTTTTTTGCGAAGCAAGAGTTACTAATTCTTTCAATTCTTTGTTTTTGCTTGAGAATCCTAACAATAACCAAAAAGAAAAAATTAAAAATATGGAGACAGGGAAATTTCTTTTTTTAATATTCATATAATTTGATAGGTTTGAGGCTATTTGCTTTAGTATCTAAAGTCAATTTAAATGCAACGATTTATCTGAAATGAAACTAACTGAAAAAATATTTGTTTACTTATATATACTATAATTTGACAAAATAGTCTTTTTACATAATCATTCTTTTCAGAAGAAATAAGAACTTTACTTTAATCAGAAAAATTTATGAAAAAAATAAAAGCACTGACTATAATTTGCATAGCACTTCTTTCGAGTATAGCTTATGCACAAAATTCTGAACAGTCTCAAACAAGCGATTTAAAAAAAGTCGCAATCTTTGTACGCAACGATTCAGGTAAAACTCTTTTAGATGATAAGGCGAAATCTTTGGAGTATGCAATATCTTCAAAGCTAAATAATCTTGGTTTTGGAATTGTAAATCACGATTTGGTTTTGCGAAATTTAAATGCTTATTTAGACGATCCAAATGCAAAGCATCGCACTCTTGCGGAATCTATCAAACGTGCAAAAAGCGAAGGGACTTCTTTAGACGCAAAACTTTTTGAAGAAGCATCTGGTGCGCAAATCTCTGAAATGATTGGCGCCGACTACATTTTAAATGTGTCTTACTCGAGCCTTGGCACTGAGAAGAAAACTTTTGATAGCTATGGAATCAAAACAATTAATACGCTCTACAATTTGCGTAGCACTTATAATCTGTATGAAGGCGGTGGCTCGACAGGTACTGCAGGCGGTTCTGTAAAAGCATCAAAAACTGTCCGTCAAACAGCAGACTTAACAGTTGAATCTGACGACGTGTTAGATGAACTTATTGAAGAAACTGCAAATCAAATTGGTCTACTTTTATCAAATCAAAAAACTCAAATCGTAGCTAAAGAAAATAACGAAAGTCAGATTGATATAATCTTTGCAATTGAAGCTATGTCTATGCCAGAAATTATTAAAGACGAAAACGACACATACATACTCGGCTCTAATTTGATTCCAGCAACAATCCCTTTCGTGACTGCTTCAATAGATGGCATTGCTCAAACTTTGGGTGGAAAGATTCATTTATCGAAAGGTATACATCGTCTGAAAATAAATCAAAAAGATATCGCACCTGTTGAAATGATAATCAACGTCACTGGCAAAGAAGGACAAACTATGAATATCGCATTGTCTTTGTCTGATGAAGCTCGCTTGCGCTGGAAAGAAGATATGGCTTTTGTTGAAGCTATGAAAGATCGCGCTAAAGAATCTGATAATAGACGTATGCTAACCGAAGCTGAAGTTGAAAGAATTAAAGGAATTGCGCAAATGTATCAACAATCTGGTTACAAAATCGACTTCAAAGTTGATGCAAAAGAATTCCCTGAAATAAATAAAACTCAGTCGGTATTTTCTCAATAGTCTTTAACAATTAATTCTTAAAACGATGAAAAAATTTATAGTAAGCATTTTAGTATTAGCCTGCTCTTGCACGATTTTTGCGCAAGAAGACGCATCTAAAAAAACTCTTGGTATCACAAAAATCACGGCCAATAAAACTCTTTTACAGAAGATGACTAAAGATGGCAAAATCGATACTCTTAATCGAATCTTAGAGTCGCTCGATAGCAACTTAACTTCTGCAATTCATAATACAAGAAAGTTTGAAATTGTAACACGTAGCAATCTTGACGCTGTGTCTAAAGAAATCGCATTCGCAGAATCTGGAAATGTTGCGCAAGATGCCAATGCTGCAAAATCTGGAATGATGAAGGGCGCACAATTAATATTGGTTGTAAGCATTGATGACTTCCAAGATTACAAAGAATCGGCAATCTTCGCTACTCTCAATAAAAGCGCAGAGAAAAGAATTTTACGCATAAGTGCAAACGCACAAATAATAGATTCTACAACGGGCTCTATCAAAGAAACTGTGAACTTTACAGTTTCTAATATGGATATATCAGACCAGTCTTTTTCAATCGCTCAAGAGGGAAATCTTAATGACGCCTTGATTGCAGAACTATCTAGAATAATGTCTGAAAAAATTGCCGTGAGTGTTGCAGATATCGCATTCCCAATAAGAGTTCTCGCTAAAACTGGCGGAATAGTAACTTTGAATAGAGGCGAAGGTTCAGGAATAAAATTAAATGATATGTTCGAAATTTTCACTCAAGGCGAAACTCTCATTGACCCTGACACTGGCGAAAATTTAGGTTGTGAAGAAGTTTATATGGGCAAATTAACAATAATAAGAGTTATGCCTAAAACATCTCACGGCGAACTTCACGAAGATAGAGGTGTTGAAAAAAATCAAATCGTGCGCCCTGTTAAAATTTTCCAATAGAATATTTCTTCAATGAAAATCACTTTCAGATTCACACTATTAATAGTTGTGGCAGTTTTTCTGAACGCTTGTGCGACTCACACAAGCGAATCTGAGAACGCGAGAAAAAGTTGGGCATTAGGCAACACTCAAGCAACTAAAACAGAACTCTTTTCTAAAGTAAAAGATAACGAAGATAGTGGCGATAGCCTTATCTGGATTCTCGAATACGCTGCTGCTGCTCGTGCAAACAAAGACCTGCAAGCAAGTGTAGATTCTTTTTTAAACGCGCATAATAAAATTGCAGAATTTGAAGAAGAGCCAGATGTTAAACTTGTAGAAGAAACTTCTGCTATATTTACAAATCAAAGTTTTATTCCATACAAAGGTTATAACTACGATAAAATAATGCTAGGAGTCTATCAAGCTCTGAATTATTTAGAGCTTAAAGATTTTGATAAAGCCGCCGTAGAATTAAAAAAACTTGAGAACTTTCAAATCAATGCAGAACGCTTGAATCAAGAAAGAATCGAGCGTGAAACTAAGGTATTAAAAAAAGCTCAAGCACAAAATAAAGATTCTAATTACGATGTGAACAAAACTTTGTCAGACCCTGTTGCTCACAAAAAATTACAACAAATTTACGGGAATGATTATAAGAAAAATACTTCCGCAATGGAAGCAAAAGCGCTCTACGTGAACCCTTTTGCAGACTGGCTTAGCGGAGTTTTTTTTATGAATAAAGCCATAGATAATTCAGAGAAAGAAAAAGCCGCATCATTCCTTCGCTTTGCTTCTGAAATGACAGCTAATAAATCTCAATTCATTTTGTCTGACTTGAAAATCGCAGAAGATTTTGCCGATGGAAAAATTCAAAAACTTCCAGATGTTACTTACGTTATCTACGAAAGTGGCATAGCTCCAAGACGCGAACAAATTCGTATAGACCTACCCTTGTATATTATTCAAGGCGATATCCCACACGTCGGAATAAATTTTCCCTATTTGAAAAAAGAAGATTCTTTTGTTCCTACACTCAATATAAAAGTAGGCAACGAAATTTTTCAAACAGAGCTCATAGCAGATATGGATTCGATAATCACTCGCGAATTTAATGATATTTTGCCAATGATAATTACAAAAACAATTATTTCATCTGCAGTAAAATCAGCCGCGCAATACGGAATCAAACAAGCCGCAGGCGACGGTTGGGGCGGATTAGCAGCTAATCTTGCTCTTAGCGTTTATCAAATGGCAATGAACGATGCCGACTTGCGAACTTGGACAACTCTTCCCAAACAAATCCAAATCGCAAGAATAGAAACGCCTCAAGATGGAATGATTATCGTGGGCGATACTCCTATTAAAGTTAATCCCCAAGGAACAAATATTATCCTTGCAAAAAGAATGTCTGCAATATCTCCGCTCTTGCTGAGAAAATTTGACTTTTCAAATACTCCTGAAATAATAACTCAAAACAACACGAAAAATTTTACAAAAACTGAAACAAAATCAGAATAAAAATATGAAAAATATAATTCTAATTACAATACTTGCATCTTTGCTTTGCGCCTGTTCTACAGTAAATACAGTCGAGCGCGCAGACCCTCAAGGTCATAAACAAATGGTAAGCGATAAACGTATCATCACAGACTCTAGTCTTGATGACTACGCTTATATCGCAGGTATCAACGAATCTATTGTAAGCGATAATTTGCTTAAAATTCAAATTGAAATTGTTAATTCAAGCACAGCATATCGTAGCGTGAATTATCAATTTTCTTGGTTCGATGAAAATGGTATGGAAGTATCCGGCATAACTTCTCCTTGGCAAACGTTGAATCTTGAAGGCGGAGAAAGAAAATATATTTCTGCCGTAGCAACAAATCCTAAAGCAAAAGATTTCACTCTAAAATTATTACCTAACGTAAGATAGTTATGATAACAAAAAATATATTCTCAATCATTACTTTAATCGCATCTATATTTGTATTCACAGGATGCTCAAGCCCTAACGCAAGCTACGTTGAATCAGGCGGATCACGAAGCGTAATTACTACAAATAAAATCAATATTGCAGATTGGAATAACGCTGCTACATCTTTGGTAAACGAAATGCTAGCTTCTGGTTGCCTCGAAAATTTCAAACCACAACCTGTCAAAATGCAAGTTAGTAGAATTGCAAACCGTACAAGCCAATCAATAGATACAGATATGCTTACAACACAAATCAGTATCGCATTAAATAATTCAGGAAAAGTTGTAACCGTTTCGCAGGATGCAACAACTAAAGAATTGGCAGAATACGAAGCATTCATAAATAATGAAAAAGTCTCCGCACCAAGAATCACAATGACAGGTAAAATCATTGAAGACCGCGATAGCAATAGAGATGTAAAAGAAGTTACTTATATTTTTATGCTAGAAATCAATAACGGCGGAGTTGCAGTCTGGCAGGGACAAAAGCAAATCACAAAACAATCAGAACGTAGTAGCTTTGGTCTGTAAGATTTAATGAAACGAAACTTTTTAAACTGAGATTCCGTATAAAAAACTCAATTTAAAAAGTTTGAAAAATAGAAAATTAGGGAAAAAAAGAAATGAAATTATCAAATCTATTTTTATTTTTGATTGGAATAATCTATATGTCAGGATGCTCTAGCGCAGGATTCCAACGCGACGCAATGGCTGATATAGTAACCCCCGGAGTCAGCCCGCAAACATCAGTGCGCACATGGGACGAAAGCAATAAACCCACCGAACAAAAAGTCGAAAACGACCCCGCTTACCTCTACGATAGCGAACGTGATAAAAAATAATTTAAAGGAAAACATATAAAATCCTTCAGAAAAAATTTGAAGGATTTTTTATAAAACTCCAACAAAATTTAAAAAGATATAAAAATATAAAAAGCTTTACAAGTTGGCGTAAAAAAAATTTAGTTTTCGATTGGTGTAAGAATGAAGAAAAAGCAAATAACTTCTTCCAAAAACGCCAAAAATCAGGAGAGATGGCGGAGTGGCCGATCGCGTTTGACTCGAAATCAAATTTAGCAGCAATGTTAACGGGGGTTCAAATCCCTCTCTCTCCGTTGTTTTAATGTCATTGTGTTTATTTTTGCGAACAAGGACAATAGGTTTGAGAACGCAAAAGACTTCGTCCTTTATCTTTTGATTTAAGGATGAGCGTTCCATTTCGCTAGCTACTCTAATTTCGCTAGCAAACTTTCTAATTCTATATTATATTAAAGCGTCTGTTATTTTATCTTTACTATGCTTTCTTAATCAGTCGATGAATAAACTTTTCGATTTCGACTATAATAAAAATTAGAACGCCGAGAGAAATTGGGAATATCCAATGATATGCAGTAAGTGGAACTGTATCGAAAATGTTATTCATAAATGGCAAGTAGGTAAAAGCTAATTGCAAGAAAATCATTATTAAAGAAACGATAAATACCACTTTATTCGCAAAAAATCCTTTAGCGAAAGCAAATCCAGAAATACTACGATTATTAAACAGATGAAACATCTGAGCTAAAACAATAGTTTGTACAGTTATTGTTTGAACAAGAAATTCGTCAACGCCTTTGCTTCGTAGATAAATATTCACAAGCAAAGTGAAAGCTGCAATCAATGTACCGACAAAAAGAATACGCCAAAGAAAATATCCATTTAATAAAGGTTCATTTGGTCTTCGCGGAGGACGATTCATAGCCCCCTCTTCCACTGGTTCAAATGCAAGAGCAAAAGAAATCGTAACAGAAGTCACCATATTTACCCACAAAATTTGAATAGGCGTAATTGGAATTGCCATACCAAAAAGAATAGTTGCAATAATCAAAATTGCACCTGCTGCATTTGTAGGTAGAATAAAAAGAATTGTCTTTTTAAGATTATCGTAAATGCGACGCCCTTCTTCTATTGCTCCTACAATAGTTGCAAAATTATCATCTGCCAAAACCATTTCGGAAGCATCTTTGGTAACCTCTGTACCTTTGATTCCCATTGCGATTCCAACATCTGCTTTTTTGAGAGCAAGAGCATCATTAACGCCATCGCCTGTCATTGCGCAAATAGCACCGTGCGATTGAATTGCTTTTACTAAACGCAATTTATGTTCAGGACTTGTACGTGCAAAAATATCACTTTTTAGCACAGCTTCGCGAAGCTCGAAATCTGACATATGCTCAATTTCCTTACCTTGCACAGCATTAATTCCATCGCCTATACCCATCTCGAAACCTATTGCCTTAGCGGTTTCTACGTGGTCGCCTGTAATCATCTTAACTTTTATCTGAGCATTATTGCAGGCAGAAATCGCATCTATTACTTCTTCGCGCGGAGGATCGATAATTCCTGCGAGTCCTAAGAAAATTATTCCATCGTGAATATCTTCGTGGTCGATTTTTGTAACAGAAGAATCCACAGGTTTAAACGCAGAACCTATGACTCTTTGTCCTTCTTTCGCAAGCTCACTGATTTTTGATTTCCAAAACTCTAAATCAATTTTCTTGGACTCTCCTTCTGAAAAATCCAATTCCGACATTTCAAGAAGTTTGTCTGGCGCGCCCTTAATTAGAATCATATTTTGTTCTGCGCGCTCAATCAAAGTTGCCATATACTTGTATTCCGAATCAAATGGAATATTTGAAATTCTTTTGATGGCGCGTGTGTTAACTTTTGATTTGTTGTATAAAGAAATCAACGCGCCTTCAGTTGGGTCACCCTTGACAGTCCAGTTATTAAATCCGTCTTTGCTTACAGCAGAATCATTGCAAGTGTTAAAACAATTCACAAGGTAGCTGATATCTTTATGCTCGTTAATATCAATTTTCTGATTGTCTTTTAAAATGTTGCCAACTGGCTCATAGCCTATGCCAGAGACTGTATAAAAAGATTCTCGAGTTTGCAGAGCCTTTACAGTCATTTCATTTTTAGTGAGCGTACCTGTTTTGTCCGAGCAAATGACAGACACAGAACCTAAAGTTTCAACTGATGGAAGATTTCTTATAATAGCATTTTGCCTCGCCATATTCTGAACACCAATTGCAAGAATGATAGAAAGAATCGCAGGTAAACCTTCAGGAATCGCCGCAACAATTAATCCTATTACAGACATAATCAATTCTGTCATATCATAATCGCGCAAGAAAAATCCGAAAGCGAAAACAATCAAACCAATCGCAACAATAGAAAGAGAAATCATTGTACCAAATTGCGCAGTCTGCTTAAGCAAAGGGGTTGTAATAGGTTCAACTTCGCTCATCATCTGACTAATTTTACCTATTTGAGTTTCGCATCCAACAGCAACCACAACACCAATGCCAAAGCCAGCTGAAACAGTTGTTCCGGAAAAAGCCATATTTTCTATATCACCTAAAACAGTATCTTCATCCAAGACATTTGTGTGTTTTTCAGAGGGCATAGCTTCGCCAGTTAAAATAGATTCTTCTACTTTCAAATTGTCTGTTTTTACTAAGCGCAAATCAGCAGGAATTTTATCACCTGCATTTAAGAAAACTATATCACCAATAGTTAATTGGTCTGCATCAATTTCGATACGTTCAGAATTGCGCAAAACATTAGCTTTTAAACTCAGTAATTTTTTGATGTCTGCCAAAGCTTTTTCTGCCTTGCCCTCTTGAATAAAACCTATCGCAGCATTAATAACAGTAACAGCTAAAATCACAATAGTATCTGCATAATGATGCATCCACAAAGTGATAGCAGCAGCCACAAAAAGCACGTAAATTAATATGTCATGGAAGTGTTTGAAAAAACGAACAAGAATACTTTGCTTCTTTTTTTCAGGTAATTTATTCTCGCCAAATTCTAGCAAGTTTTTTTGAGCCTGCGCACTCGAAAGCCCAGTATTTATACTTGTTTTAAGCTTTTCTATAATCTGCTCTACACTTAGATTGTGCCAATTTTCTTTCATCGTTATTTTCTATTAAATGTGTTGATTTTAAATTGCTCTTTTAAGACATCATTAACTTTGTATTCATAATTTTTTCTACTGAATCAAGCTCTAGTTCTGAAGTTCTTGAACAAGAGCAAAAAAAACAAAAAATATATTAGCAAAGATAATTTAATAATTTTCATTTTGATATTTTAAATTCAAAGGAGTAATTTCCTAGATGATTTATGATTATCTTTCACTTGAAAGTCAAGCAGGCTGTTTCTCGCAAGATGGAAAAAATCTTGCATAGCTTATTGAAAATCATTTTACTCGCCCCACGTATTTGCTAAAGGAAGATATTCTATGAAAAAAACTATAACACTAATTATTGCTTTGTTTTTTTTACAAAACATTTTTGTTCAATCAGAGACTTTTAAAATCTCTTTAGACGGCACTTGGGAGATAGCCGAAGGAACTCTTGATAAGATTCCTGAAACCTTTCCATCAACAATACAAGTTCCAGGATTTGTAGATACAGCAACGCCTTCATTTGGAGAACTTGGCTGTGTTGTTTTGCACAATTGGGATTATGATGGAATATCGAAAAATGGGTCTCCCCGCCCCGCAGACCCTTTGCGTGAAGCTTTTTGGTACAAGCGAACTTTTACAATAGATAAAATTCCTGCATTTGCTGAATTAAAAATCAATAAAGCCTGCTATACTGTTCAAGTTTTCATAAATGGAAAAAAGGCAGGAACAAGATACACAAGCTATACTCCAAATTATTTTGAAATTACACCTCTTTTAAATGAAGGTGAAAATACTGTTGTAATAAGAATTGGCGCAGGGTTGTCTGCCGTACCGCAACAATACACAGACGGTTTTGATTTCGAGAGAAAAAAGTACATCCCAGGAATCTACGATTCTGTTAGTATTTCTTTTTCTGAAGAAAAATTCATCAGAGATGTTCAGATTGTTCCTGACATAAAAAAAGGTGGAATACGTGTAGTTGGTAGTGTCTGGAATTTTGGAAAAGAAATAAATTCTGCACCTCTTAAATTTACTGTTTGTGAAAGAAAGTCAAAAAAAGTAGTAACTACATATAAATCTGAAACTGACGAAATTATTCCCACTCAAGACACAAACTTTGATGTGTTTGTAAAAATTCCAAATGCTCAATTATGGAGCCCTGAATCTCCATTTTTGTACGAGCTTGAAATTTCAACAGCAGGTCACGAAACTACTCATAGATTCGGAATGCGAACCTTCAAAGGTGACGAAGAAAAAGGAATGTTTATTCTTAACGACAAGCCTTACTATATGCGCGGAACAAACATTACTTTCTTTAGATTTGTCGAAGATGTGAATCGTAAAGATTTACCTTTTAAAGAAGAATGGGTAAGGAAATTATTCACACAATTTAAATCTATGAATTGGAATTCAATGCGTTTTTGCATAGGTTTCCCTCCAGAAAAATGGTATGAATACGCCGACGAAATGGGCTTTTTGATTCAAGACGAATTCCCTGTTTGGTACGAAAATTTTTCTAACACACGTGACTTAGATTCCAACACTTTGGCAGGAGAATATTCCGATTGGATGCGCGAACACTGGAACTATCCAAGCGTTGTAATTTGGGATCCTGTCAACGAAACGATTCCTACTTTTGAAATGGAAATTGCAAAACGTAAAGTTCGCGGATTAGATTTGTCTGACAGACCTTGGGATAACGGCTGGGGTTGGCGTGCTAAATTCGGAGATGTCAACGAAGCGCATCCTTATAAGCTGATTAATTATGCGAGGCAAAAACTACCCTTCCCTCAATATTTGGCAATAGATTCTATTGCTGTTCCTGTTCACGATGGAAAAAATTACATTACTACAAGCGTTCCAAAACTCATAAATGAATATGGATTCCTTTGGCTACGAAGAGATGGCTCACCTTGCCTAATTACAAAATCGCACAAACTTTATGAACATATTTTAAATAAAGAAGATTTTACTATTGAAGAAGCACGCATCGCAAACGCACACTCCTTTGCACTCCTCACAGAACACTGGAGGCACAAGGGTAGAAATGCTGCAGTATTCCATTTTGTCTCTCTTGATTTTGATTCTGACTACGCTACCACTTGCGATAATTTTACTGACATTGTAAATCTTACAATGGAACCTACTTTTGAAAAATATGTCAGAGATTCTTTTTCACCAATAGGCGTCGGACTCCACTATTACGAAACGGATGTCGCACCAAAAATAGAAAATGAATTTGAAATTTTTATAGTCAATGACACTTATAAAAATTGGTCTGGCAAACTTGTCTTGAAAATCAAAACTCTCGACAACGCAAAAGTCATCACAGAAAAATCTATGAATGTCATCTGCCCTGCCATAGGCAAAGAGACTTACAAAATAAAAATCCAAATTCCAGAAGAAGGAAAATACATTCTTGAGGCAGAGATTTCTCCTGTGAATTCAAAATCAATAAAAAGTATTAGATACTTAAATGTGAAATAAAATATTATATTTTCAAAAGGAGCATTTGTTAAATACATTTATTTTCTATTCCACAGTCGTTTTTTAAGGGGACATTTCGTCCCCTTAAACCCCTACGCAAAGCCTCGCTCCACCTTTGTAGGCAATACCCTGATTCCATAGCCCATTCGAAGCGTCCTCTTCGCAAACATCACACAGCGTGCATAGAGATGAAGAATTATGGTATAGTTTTTCCTCTCTGTTCGGCGACAGTCTGACGACAAATCCTATTCTTAAATCAAAAATTAAAGGATGTAATCCGCCTCTTCAAAAACTAAAAAAAGTGAGCATCCGCAAGTACTGAGCTTGCCCCCTCATCATTATGGATGCCCCCCTTTGACTCGAATGCAAACTAATAATATTGCCGAAATTTGAAATGACGAGAAGCCTTTGCCCATCTAGCTTTTAAGAGACTTCGCCTCCTTGGTTGGAGCCGTTCGTATTATTAGGCTTGTAATGCTATGAGATATATTTTTTACTCAGTAGTAATTATGCATTTCGCTTTTACGTATACATCTATTACTTTTGAAAATATACTTTTGTTAGGCTCTGCTTTGCTTTTCATCAGTGTGCTAGTTGGCAAGACCGGATATAAAATTGGTATGCCTGTTTTGCTTTTGTTTCTGGTAGTAGGAATGATGGGCGGTAGCGACGGCGTCGGCATCAATTTTCAAGACTATAAGCTAACACAGTTTATAGGTATGCTTGCATTGTCAGTTATATTGTTCTCTGGCGGAATGAGTACTCGCTATGCAGACATCAAGCCTATATATGTTCAAGGGCTGATTCTATCTACCTTTGCAGTTTTTGCTACGGCGATTTTGATAGGTATATTTGTCTACTATACAACTAAACTTTTAGGTGGAATATTTGAACTTTCATTCTATCAATCGCTCTTGCTAGGAAGTATAATTTCTTCAACAGACTCTGCGAGTGTGTTCTCTATCCTGCGTTCCAAAGGCGTTAACATAAGCAGAAAGCTCCGCGCGACTCTCGAGTTTGAAAGCGGCAGTAATGACCCTATGGCATATATGCTAACTATTATGCTAATTGGTATGATTGGTGATGCCGATAATTCTATTTCAAAATATCTGATTATGTTTGTCGTGCAAATGTCGCTCGGTGCATTTCTCGGTTACGTGATGGCAAAAATTGCAATATATGTTATCAATAAAATCAATTTAGATAACGATGCTTTGTACTCTGTTTTGCTCTTGTCCTTTGTGTTCTTTACCTTTGCATTTACAGATATGATACACGGCAACGGATACCTTGCTGTGTATATCGCAGGTCTGATGGTTGGCAATCACAGACTCGCGCATAAGAAGAGTCTTGAGAACTTTTTTGAAGGATTTACGTGGTTATGGCAAATCACAATGTTCTTGACTCTCGGACTCCTCGTAAATCCCAAAGACCTCTTGCCTCTTGCATTAATAAGCTTTTTGATTGCAGGATTTATAATTATTTTAGGCAGACCACTTAGTGTATTTTTATCATTAATACCTTTCAAAATGCCATTCAAAGAAAGAGTATATATTTCTTGGGTGGGCTTACGTGGCGCTGTTCCGATAATCTTTGCGACCTACCCCGTGATGGCAGATACACCAGGGGCAAAAATGATTTTCAATATAGTATTTTTCATAACAATTATCTCACTCTTAGTGCAAGGAACAACGGTTGCATACGCAGCAAAAGTGCTCGGTTTAGTATCTAAAGAAAAAGAAAAGAAAAACACTTTCGGTGTAGAACTAAATGAAAACATAAAATCTGTGACCTCAGAAATTGAGATTGTAGAATCCATGTTGTCAAACGGAAATATGCTAAAAGATATACGCCTGCCAAAAAATACATTGGTTGTTCTTGTCAAACGCGAAGAGCACTTTTTCGTGCCTCAAGGAGGAACTGCCTTGCATGTGAGCGACAAAATTTTATTGATATCCGACAACGAAGAAGATTTGAAAAAAGTCTATGAAGAACTCGGTATAGATGAATACGAGATAGGTAAAAATCTCTGATTTACTTTCTGCTTTTCTTAAAAAAAATACTATTTTAAAAATTCCTTATGATGAAAAAAATAATATTACTAATTGCTTTGGCATCGGCGTCTAGCTTTACCTTTGCTTCAAAAATGAACGTGATTGTTCTTAATTTTGATGACCTAGGCGCAGGATGGCTTCCTAGTTATTCAGAAAAACTTAGCGTCGAAAGCTTTGATCCAGAAATGCACGAGAGATTTTCCCGCATTCACGATCTATATAGAAAGAACCCAGAAATGGCTCTGGAAGCAACAAGCAAGTCAGCACCATTTATCGATTCTCTCGCTAAACAAGGTATGACTTTCAATAGATGCTTTTCAAGTAGCAACCTTTGTTCACCTAGCAGACAAGGACTTATCACGGGTAAATATCAAGAACGCTGGGGCGTTTGCGATTTGCGTAGCGCGATAGTTGAAGGCTTGCCTAAAGATGTTAAAATTCTCCCTGCATACTTTAAAGATGCTGGATATTCAACAGCGCTTATTGGCAAATGGCATATTTCTACTCACGACCAAGAGTATTTTAAAAAACTTGAAAAAATTAGAAAAGAAAATCCAAATCCTGAACAAGAATACTTTTCTACTGAAGGCAGAAATAATAAAATTCCAATCGACAATATCGTAACTGCCGCAGAACGTCGAGCGCAATCATCCGCTGCAAAAGGCGAAAATCCTATCGACTTAGGATTCGACTATTACTACGGATTCAATTCTTCACACTCAAGATTCTACTTTGCAGCCGACCTCTGGGAAAACTATGACGAAGTCCCAATGCGTCCTGAAGGTGAATTCTTGACTGAATTAATGACATCAAAAGCAATTAATTTCATAGAGAAATCATTAAAGAGCGATAAACCATTTATGATGTACTACGCTGTTATGGCAGTTCATGATAGACTCGACCCTACCCCGCTCAAGTACTCAAAAGATTTCAAAAAATACGGCAATTACCACGAGCTCTATTGCTCGCATATTCGCGCTGTTGACGAAAGCTTGAAAGAAATTTTTGATTTTCTCGAAAAATATAATCAGCACGAAAATACAATTGTTGTAATCACAGGCGATAACGGATCAAATTCAATTATCTTGCCAAGCAACGCTCCTTTCCGCGGAGGCAAAGGCACAGCTTGGTTAGGTGGTAGTAGCGTTCCATTTATTATGTATGTTCCGAAACAAAAAGCTGCAATGAGTCATTCAGATGCACTCGTAAGCCAACTTGACATTTTCCCAACAATGATGGACTTGGCAGGTATCGAATTGCCTAAAGATTTAGATGGCGAAAGCTTGGTAAATATCTATAAAGGCAAAACCAAAGATACAAAAAGAGAATACTTTAAATCCCTTCTTATAAACGGCACAAATTGGTTCTTAGACCCCGTTCTTGGTAATGAACCTAAAGACGAAAGCTTTGCTCCACTTGCAGCCTTTGCAGTAAATCAAGAGCGTAAAGTTTCGATGATAATAGGAACAATCAATCCTAACTTGTACGAGAAATTGCCCGAAGGACGTCCTGCTCAAAAATTGCTTTTTGATATAAGAGAAGACCCCTTGCAAATGAATAATATCATCGATCAAAATCCCGACTTGTCGAAAAAAATGCTCGCTGATTTAAAAGCTTGGCTCGAGACACTCCCACAACCTCTCGAGATAAAAACAAATCATAAAAAAGATTCTTTTAAAGTCCTAAATAGCCTTTAGCTTTAATTTTATAATTCTTTTCAACATTAAAACGTGCAGAAAACCCTGCACGTTTTTTTGCACCAAAAAAGCATATTGACTTCGTTTTATTTATTAATGATACTTAATATCATTGATTAACAACAAGCAAATTTCAAATTAATTCTTAAATAAAAAGAAAATGGCAAATCCCATAGATACATATAATCCATTAGATTTTTGTTTTGATACAAAAACAGCAATGCGATTCACACGCAAATTCAACAAAAAACTTTTTGATGATTTTTTGAGAAGCTACGGCGTAAGATACACAAAGCGAGCCAAAGCTAACATATTTTTCCGTGAAGAATTAGAAGATGCATTACGAAAAGAGCGTCGTTATCTTGAATTTTCAAAATAAAAACTGAGTAATGCAAAAAAAGCGAAAACGAGCTTTTACAGCTAACATTTTCGCATTTTTTTATTTTTGGGGTGGTAGACCGGATTTGAACCGGCGACCCTCGGAATCACAATCCGATGCTCTAACCAACTGAGCTACTACCACCGTAAAATAAACCTTTCATTCAATTTTATTGCGAAAAAATGTCAAGTATTCTTTTTATTTTTTCTTGACAATTTCTCCTCATAATATTGAATTCCTCAAATAATCATTTGCCTGGATGGCGGAATTGGCAGACGCAGTAGACTCAAAATCTACCGATTTCAAAATCGTGAGGGTTCGACCCCCTCTCCAGGTACATCTCAATTAGACTAGGATTAGCATAGCATTGAACGGCAAAACCGCATTGTTGTGAGGGTTAGAAGGAAGTAGAGTTTTCGTTTTGGTAGTCTAAAGGTAGTTCAATAACGTACAAATGTACGCCACCAAACAGCCACCAAAAAATGAAAACTAACAAAAAGATATATCAAGATTATCCCATCACCAAACGTGAAGGTCGTCCATCTTCACCTTTTTTACTAACCTATTATCATTCTGGGCAACGTATAAGAAAAGCCTTCGCTACTTATGACGAAGCTTCTAAGCATTATGACAATTATTTAGATTCTCTTAACAAAAGTCAAAATGCTCTATGGTCAAGAAATCTAAGTTTCACTCAAGTTGCAGACATTGATAGAGCCTTAAATATTCTCCCTAAGGGCGTAAGCATTGCAGAAGCAGTAGAATACTATGTAGGAGTCGCCTCTAAGGCTACGCCTCTTCCTAAGGCTGTTAAAGCCTTCCTAGAGACTAAAGCAAACACAGTATCTCCTAGCATATATAATTCTTATGAGCTTCGATTAAAAAAGTTTCTTGAGCAATTCGATTCTTGGGAAAGTGTAAGCGCCGATTCTTTGCGTTCTTGGTTAATCAAGCGTGGCGCACCTAAAACAATTCAGCATTTTTTTGTTCTAATCAAAGGCTTATTCAAATTCGCTATACGCAGAAATTACATTCGAGTAAATATTTGCGACGCTTTACATCACACTGATTTTCCTAAGGTTATTAAGAAGCAAGCAGAGTATTTATCCGTTGAAGACGCTACTTTGTTTTTGCGTTTCATTGAAAAAAAATATCCTCAATATACTTCGTGGTGTGCGCTTGCATTCTTCGCAGGCATTAGACGTGAAGAAATCAATCGTATGGACTCTTCTATGATTGATATTAAAAACAAACGCATAGATTTATGTGCTCAAATCGTAAAGACAAATTCTTCTTGGACTCTCGAGGGCTTTCCAGATATTTTATGGGCTTGGCTTGAAAAGTATGGCGCTGAAATTTCGCCTCTCGTCTTTACTCGATGGGACGGAATTATTGCAGCTCTCAAGCGAGAGTACCCTCAATTTAAGTGGGTAAAAAACGCTTCTCGTCATAGCTTTGCTACTTATCATTTAGCGCTTTTAAGAAACGCCTCTTTGACTCAACATTTAATGCACCACCAAAGCGGAAGTAATCAACTTTGGGATAGTTATCTTGGTGGCTTGCCTCCTAAGGAGAACGCAGAGCGATATTTTTCTATTGCTCCGAAAAATTGATATTGACAGAATAAAAATATTTCTAAGCATAACAATCAAGAACGCTCTCTTCGCCTCTTAACAATGCGCACCAAGAGAGCCGCTTTTTAACATACCCTCCAAGCCTCTCGCAGAAGCTCAAATGTGGAGGGTTTTCTTTTTCTCGTTTTAGGTTTATATTTCATTTTTACAGAAACAAAAATAAGGCTCGTGGTTAGCGAGCCTATGAGAAATCTAGTTAATTTGCACGGGTTATACGGGTTGCAAGCAATATTTGAGTTCTAACTTCATTTTACAAAGTGACTCTTCACACAAACTTTCTAAAGTGTTTTTGAAGTGATGTTTAATTGTCTCTAAAACTGAATCAAGAGACTGCACTCTTACCGTGCAGTTTTTTGGAATCATACAATAAATTCCATCTTGTTCAAATTTGTAAGTTGTTATTATCTTATTTTTGAATTTTACATCAAAGCAATAAGAACCTTTTTCATTTTCTACTATTATTAGTTCTATAGTTTTCATTTTTTGTCTTCTCGTCTTTAGTTTGTTTTTTCAATCTGCTATATTTGAAATGCCTTTTTCATATTCTTTACCGCAAAAATCTATCACTTTGCGAGCAAGCTCTTTTTTGATTTTATAAATTTCTGCAAACCTACCTATCGTTAGAAAATTATTAAAATAATCTAAGTAAATTAAAGGAATTTCATCTTGCGTTAAAGACTCTATGCCTTTCTTGCTGACGCGTTTTAAGGCACTATACACTCTGTCGGCTTTTCCAATTTCAATTTCATTTACTTCTCTCATAATATTCATAATTTTGCTTTCTCGTCTTTAGTTTGCTTTTGTGATTGTGTAGGCTGAAAAGGTCTTGGCGTTTACTACGCAGTCGCATTTATAGCCTATTTTATCAAATATGTTTTTGCATACGCTCAAGCCGACACCACCTTGAAAGCTTGGCAGAATACTACAACCTAAGCCATATCCGAAAATTTTATCATTCTCTTTGTTAGGTGTTTTATTCTTTTGTGCGTAAAGAGGTTTGAGGATTGCCCCAACGGAGTTGAAGGCATTGAAGACTGCTGCACTTTCTTTATCATATCCGCAACCGCTTGCTTTGCCTGTTGCAAAGAAATGTTTGCGATTACCTTTTTCGTCTTGAGTCCAAGCGGATATTTCAGCAGTAGGATTTAAGCCCCAAGTAGGGTTTCTTTTCCACTCTATAGATATTTTTATGTTCTCAAGCATAGGCGCGTTTTCTGCCTCTTCTATCTTTTGTAAATCAGCTTGAAGATAAGTATTGTATTGTTTTTCTATGCCTTGCTTAAAGATGTTTTTGATTTCTGGCAATTCACTTGCCTCTGCCTTTTTAAGCTTTGCACGTGTCAACCTATGCCCTAAGTCTTTCAGCAAAGTTTCTTTGTTGCTATAGTTATCTATGCGCCAAAACTGTTCGCTTTTCATTTTTTCATTTTCAGTTTCAACTGCTTTTCTTAGTTTGCTATATTTTATGTTCATATTCTTTGCCTTCCTGTTTTAGTTTTGAACATTAAAGAGGTTGAGCATTTCAAGCGTAAAATAGCTCGCCGTGTGCGTTGTAGTTGCATAGCCAAATATCTCAAAGATAAAAGCAGTATTTTCTGAAAGAATATTCAAAGCCTTTTCTTGTGATTTCTTACTTGCATTGCCTATATAGCAACCCACTGATTTACTAGGTAGTAAGTCTTCAAATACCAATTCGCCAGATTGTTTTGTTTGTGTTAAGTCAACGCTTACAAGTAGGTTGCGCCCTATTTGCTTGAGTATGATTTTTTGATTGTCTGCATACTCGTCTGTATGCTTATTTTTCCATATTGTTTTTAATATCGCTGTTTTCATTTTTTGCCTTTTCGTTTTAAAATTAGTTTACTGCTATCCATTCGCCGTTCCAGGCTTGACCGTTCAAGTACCATACGCCTTTGACTTGGCGTATATCGGTATTGGGAAGAGCATTCAAACGCTCTTTAGTGACGTTTGTTTGCCAGCCCGCATTAGTTATCTCTAGCTTGCCAGT
>JGI994J12354_10001642_pt1 | contig 22520 bp, 22 predicted proteins | sample IntmicLarv3ML3BL_FD_12354 | JGI IMG/M metagenome (IMG submission 12354) | reverse complement strand
ACGCATATTTCATATATGCGAGGACAACGACTAATCCGATAGACGCCTGTTTTTGGAACTTTACTCAGACTGGATGAGTAAGATTTACAGACTCCTCAATCTTATACTTCTGTGCCTGTCTATACTTAAAGAACTTCTCGGCTACCTGTGGGAAGAGTGCATAGGAGAGAACATCTTCTTCTTGCTCCAAATATTCCTTCATTTGATTCCTTATTTCATCAAGTTCAGGTTTTAACAAATCTGCAGGTCTTCCTGTTATTGGCTCTTCATTTCCAAGAATCTTTTCCTTAATTTCACTTGAAATCGGAGCGGGAGTTCTTCCGTACTCTCCCTTTACTACTCCTTTTGATTCCTTTGAAACCATTTTATATCTTTCACCCATTAACACATTTAAAACTGCTTGGGTTCCCACTATCTGACTTGATGGAGTTACCAATGGCGGGAAACCGAAATCTGCTCTTACCCTTGGCACTTCTTTTAACACTTCCTCATATTTATCCATTGCATTTTGCTGTTTCAACTGTGATACCAGATTTGAAAGCATTCCTCCCGGAACCTGATATATAAGCGCATTTACATCAACACCAAGCATTTTAGGGTCAAGCAGTCCGCTCTTTAAATATTTTTCCCTTATAGGATTGAAATAGTCAGCTATTTCACTTAACTTAGCCAAATCCAAGCCTGTATCATATTCAGTCCCTTTTAATGTAGCAACAAGCGGCTCTGTCGGCGGCTGAGATGTACCCAACGCAAACGGAGATATTGCGGTATCAACAATGTCTACTCCTGCCTCTATCGCCTTCAAATATGTCATTGAACCTGTACCGCTTGTATAGTGAGTATGAAGTTCAATAGGAACAGACACATTCTCCTTTAATGCCTTTACAAGTTCATATGCATCATATGGAATAAGCAGTCCTGCCATATCTTTTATACATATTGAGTCAGCGCCCATTTCCTCCAGCATCTTTGCGTCCGCAACAAACTTATCTTTACTGTGGAAAGGACTTGTTGTATAACAAATACAGCCCTGTGCATGTCCGCCCTCTTTATTACAAGCCTTTATAGCTGTTTCAACATTTCTTGGGTCATTAAGTGCATCAAATATTCTTATAATATTCATACCATTAGCTATAGCTTTTTGAACAAAATATTCAACAACATCATCTGCATAATGTCTGTACCCCAATATATTCTGCCCTCTGAGTAACATTTGAAGAGGTGTTTTCTTGGCCTTATCCTTTATCCTTCTCAATCTCTCCCATGGATCCTCATTGAGAAAACGAAGACAACTGTCAAAGGTAGCTCCTCCCCATGCTTCCAAAGCGTTATATCCTATATCATCCAATTTTTCAACAATCGGAAGAATTTCATCTATTGACATCCTCGTTGCAATAAGCGATTGATGCGCATCTCTTAAAATCGTTTCGGTAATTTTTACTCTACCCATTTTTCATCACTCCTTTCATATATTTTACAAACCTAAATTGAAAAATATATGTTACTCTTCATTTTTCATTAATCAGTTTAACGAAACCAATAAATCTCCGCTGTTCACACTGGACCCTTTAGAAGTATTTATTGATGCAACCACACCATCCTGCGGTGCTTTAATTTCATTTTCCATTTTCATTGCTTCAAGAACAACTAATGTTTGTCCGCTCTTTACACTGTCTCCAACAGAAACCTCAACCTTTACAATTGATCCTGGCATAGGTGAAGTAATTTTTAATGCTCCGGCACTTCCACCTGCCACAGGTGCGGCTGGTGCTGGCTTACTCTCTGCTTTTGCCTCTGTAGCTTGTGGTATAGCTTTACATTCAGAAGTAACTGTTTGAGCCACACCATCCCTTATTTCTTCACAATCAACCTCATATTGTTTTCCGTTTACGGTTATCATAAATTTTCTCATTATTCTCTCCTCCATCTGCTTAAATTAAAGGCAAATATTTCCATGTTTCTTGGAAATCTTACCTGTTCTTTTGCTTGAAAGCATTAAAATTGCACTTGCAAGTCTCACTCTTGTGGAACCTGGTTCTATAATATCATCTACATAGCCTTTTGCTGCTGCTATATATGGATTTGCATATTTATCCTTATATTCTGTGCTTTTCTCTTTTCTCTTTGCCACAGGGTCGTCGGCAGCCGCTATATCGTCCCTGTATAGAATGGTTGCCGCAGAATCTGCTTCCATAACTGAAATCTCAGCATTTGGCCATGCAAACACGATATCGGCGCCAAGCTGTTTATTGTTCATCGCAACATATACTCCGCCTATTGCCTTACCTGTTATAACATTAACTTTAGGAACTGTTGCTTCAGCAAATGCATAAATCAGCTTTGAAGCCTTAGAAGATATTCCGCACTGTTCTTCTTCTCTGTCAATTACAATTCCCTTTGAATTGGTAAATGTGACAATCGGTATACTAAAAGAATCACAAAATCTTATAAATCTTGCCGCTTTTATATATGCAGTTCCATTTAGTTTTCCATCTAAAAATGCTGGTTGATTTGCAATAACACCTATTGTTGAACCATTCAATCTTACAAATGAAGTCACCATATTAGGTGCATAATCTTTTGATATCTCCAACATTGAACTATTGTCAAACACAGTTTGAATAATATTTTTCACATCGTAATTTTCCGGCATATCATCATTTAAATCATCAGCCAATCTGTTTAAATTGTCTGAACACTCATATGACGGTGCATTTGTAAGATTGTTATCCGGAAGATATGAAATAAGATTTCTTATATCATTTATACAAGTTTCATCATTCTTGGAAATAAAATGAGCAATTCCACTCTTCTTTGAATGAATCTCTGCTCCTCCAAGTTCCTGCTGTGTTACATTCTCACCTGTAACAGCACTGATTACCTGACTTCCGATTATGTTTAATGTTGCTGTCTGTTCTGTCATAAATACAAAATCAGAAATAGGAGGTGAGTATGATGATGCACCCGGACATGCTCCCATTATTGCTGTTATCTGAGGAATTACACCTGATGCCTGAACATGCTTGTACAATATTTTACTGTAACCTGCCAATGCATCTATTCCCTCTTGAAGTCTAGCTCCATTTGTATCAATCAGGCTTACATAAGGAACACCTGATTTAACAGCCATATCCATGGCTTTAACAATTTTGTTGGCATTCATTTCGCCAACCGCACCTACTATAAATGTAAAATCCTGTGCCGAAGCATATACAGGTCTCCCGTCAATGGTACCATATCCAACAACCACTCCGTCACCGTATTCTCTTCTCTCCTGCATATTAAAATCAACAGCTCTTGCTTGCACAAAAGTATCAATTTCAACAAAAGAATTTTCATCAAATAATTTTGCAATTCTCTCTCTTGCAGTAAGCTTGTTCAGTGAGTGCTGTTTGTCTATTGCAGTCTGTCCGTCAGCCAATTCAATCCTGCTTTTTATAGCTGTCAATTCGTTAATCTTTTCTTGCATAGCCATTCTCTACACCTCTTATCTGAATTAATTGTGATTCAAAATTATATCTATTCTATTTTATTGGATAAATGAGGAAATGTCAAAGCTTTACCAATTTATCCGCCATCTTTTACTATACTCATCTGTTGGTGCAAATACCTCTTTAGCTTGTGAATCAAGGGAATTTCCAATCGAACATTCACATTTTTTCTTTAAATTTTCTATATATACATCTCCGTCTATTGGAAGATTAACACTCTTCTTTTCCCAGCTTGAAAAATACGCCGCATTGATTATATTGACTGCATTGACACCTTCTATTCCCGGCGCAATCAGTTTTTCACCATATAAAACAGCATTTGTAAAGTTCTGTAAAATACCTATATGAGCTGTTTCTTCTGCTATGGGTGTTATATCCAAACAAACACATTGTTCAGATTTCTCTGTTTCCTTTTTCCAATGAAATAACTTTCCATTCTCTGCAACCGCTTTACCCAAAGTACCAGTTATTTCAAGCCTGTTAGTTCCGGGAAATTCTCCCGTTGATGCTGTAAATACTGCTGTAGCACCTTCTTTATATTCTGCAAAAAGAGTAACATCATCTTCCACTTCGATTTTATGATATTTCCCATATTCACAAAAACTTGTCACTCTATCTGGCATTCCGCATATCCACTGCCATAAATCAATATTATGATATGCCTGATTGAGAAGCACACCTCCGCCTTCTCCGCTCCAAGTTGCACGCCAGTTTCCGCTATCATAGTACTCCTGTGTTCTGTACCAGTTTGTAACAAGCCAATTCACACGAATAAGACTTCCCAATTCTCCATTTTGAAACATATTTTTCAAAGTATAAAACACTGGATTTGTTCTTTGATTGTGCATTATTGAAAAAACTGTTTTTGATCTGTCTGCCGCTCCATTCATTGCCTCAGCTTGTTTTGCATAAACTCCAGCAGGTTTCTCACACTGAACATGAAGTCCTTCTTCAAACGCCCTTATTGCAATTTCACAGTGAATATAGTGCGGAACAGCTATTATTACAGCATCTATTTTGCTTGAGGCTAGCATCTCTTCATATTTTTTATAGACTGATACATCCTTAAATTGCTCATTTGCCCATTGTACACGATTATCATCAATATCACACACTGCGGTCAGCTTTAGCCCTTTTATTTTATTATTATAAATATTTATTGCGTGAACCGATCCTATATTACCAATCCCTACAATGCCTACTCTCACAATATTCATATTGTCATCTCCGTAATATAAAAACAAGGCAGTAATTAATTACTGCCTTGTTGTCAATTAATTTTAATAACTAGACCGAATCGTAACATCTTCCAATATTTTAGTGAACTTTGCGCTTCCATTACTTACATACAAATCATATGCTGTACCATTTTCAACAGTATAATATGCTGCTGAATATGTTGTTCTCACACTGAAAACATCATCAGCCACTTTATTCTTTGTCTTACCATTTGTGCATGAATACAAAATTCCGCTTGTACTGTAGTCTGTTAAAAAGAGCACCACATCTTTGCTTGTTATATACATTGACCTAACATCGTCTGATATTTTTTTAGCATCTGATGAACCCTTCTTGTACCATAACTCAGAATCATCATTTATATAATACACAGAATCACCATTTGATGAAATATAAAATTGTTTAACATCATTTGCAAGTTTTTCCTTTTCAGCATTCTCTTTGCTTGATTTCTTATACAATGATCCTCCGCTTGTGAAAAATGCATTTTTATTATCTTTAGAAAAATCAAGACCAGATACCCCTGTTGAAATTGAAGTAGATTCGCCTTTTGAATTGATATAGCTTACATCCATCTGAGCTGATACAAAAAAGTTATTGAGCAAGTTACTTACATTAAAAGCATATCCATTTGAATATCTATAGTGTTTTAATGCTGGTAGCATATGTCCATTACCCAGCTTCACCTTCTCTTTTCCCTTTTCGGAAATATAAGTTTTTCCGTCTGTTGAAAATAAAATCTGTGAATAATCTTTATTCAATCCCAAATAAGACGCATCTATATTTGCACCAAGCTTTGTCTTTTCTTTCTTCAAATTGATAAGATATAAATCAGAAGAAGTTTTATCCATAATATAAATATACTTTGCAGCATCGGCTACCGCAATAATTTGAATATCTTCTCCCATTTCGGTATTCTTCTTGTTTGAATAAACATAATATATATCGTCTTCTCCTCTGTATCCAACCGAATCGCCGTTTGGAGATATTACAAAATCTGAATATATTATATCATCTGCAACCTTTTCCGATTTACCATTTCTGTATAGTGACAGTGTATCATCTTCATCAAGATAAACTATTGCATTACCACTGTCAGATAAAACATAGGCATAAACTTCCTCAGCTACCTTCACAACTTTATCAGTAATATAATATAGTTCACCTTCATCTGTCAGCATTGCCGACGTATCATTGTCAAAGTTCACTGCATTCTCATCAACTTCTCCATCAATCTTATCTTTAAGTAGTTTGTCATTTACAATCACACTTGTTTGCCCTGACACTTTATCATAAGCAAAGAGGATTGAATTTTCAGGAAGCTTAGCCCCTCCTGATGGAAGCATTGCAATCACTATTACCAAAACAAGCAATACAGCAACACAAGCTATTCCTATTTTCAAGAATTTAGGTGGAATCTGTTTGAAAAAACTTGAGGTTGGCTGTTTCTCTGCAGCTGGCTGTTGATAAGGTGTATACATTTGAGAAGTCTGTTCAGCCTGTGGCTGTTCTCCTTGAAAAACCTCCTGCTGTGGTACACTTTGATTATCCGCTTGTACATTATCTTGATTATCCTGAGTTATTTCTGCTGAAAGTACGTCCCCGCAATTTTGACAGAATTTTGAATCTTCACTGTTGTCAATGTTACACTTTAAACATTTCATTATATTCTATCCTTCCCTTCTCCTATTTATTTCCTTTTTAGATTATATTATTTCCTACAATATAATTCAAGAACTTTATTTAAAAATACAAATTCACCATATAATATCCCATATAAGCCTATAATCATATATGGGCTCAATATCCTCCAGCATTTTGCTGAAATTCATATCACCATTACTAATATATAAATCATACCCTGTCTTACTTACATTCAGAACAAAATAATATGCAGAAGAATCACTTGCCATCATCAATGCAACATTGTCTGCTATTTTTCGTTTCACTCCAATATTTGAACAGGAATACATTTCTCCCTCCTGTGTCAAAAACATTACAATATCTTTGCTTGTAATGATCATCCAGCCAACATCATCCGATATTTTTCTCTCAATTGATCCCTTTTTACCAAACAGCTCCGATGCTTCATTTATATAATATATGTACTCTCCATTTGATGAAAAATAAAAGTCCTGGACATCATCCGCCACAAGTTCTTTCTTGGCATTTTCTTTAATTCCCGCCCTATATAACGAACCTGAGTTTATGAAAAACACCTCTTTGTGATTTTTTAAAGGTTTAATACTTCTTGCCGATTCTGAAATTGTTGATACTTCCCCCCTTGAATCAACATATTTTATGTCTATACTATCAGATATATATAGCTTATCAAAAAGACTTTCTACTGGAAATACTACTACTGCCCCATTCTTTTTATACTCTTTCATATCAGGTAACATATTATCACCAAGCAGTTTAGTTTTTCCGCCCTTAGTTGAAATATATGTTTTTTCATCCTCTCTAAATAAAATCTGTGAATAATCTTTATTTAATGCAAAATATAATTTACCTGCATTTGTTGAAATTCTTGATCTTACATTTTTCAAATTAGCAAAATACAATTCTGATGTATAAATATCCATATAATATATATATTCACCAGAATCCGCCAGTGCAACAATTTCACATTCTGTTGCTATTTCAGTTGATTTCCCATTAAAATAAACATAACATTTTAAATCGGCTGTTGCTTTAGTATATCCTACACAATTTCCATCTGGCGATATTGCAACACTACCATATATTCCATCATCAACTTTTTCCGTTTTGCCATTTCTGTATAGCTGCAAGTTTCTATTTTGGTCAATATAAGCTATTCCGTTTCCAGTGTTTGAAAATACATATGAATATACATTTTCAGCAATTTTCACAACTCCATTGGCTATATAGTACAATGTATTATCATATGTCATTGCTACAGCTGCAGTATTATCCGTGTTTGTTTTAAAATCATTAACTTTTCCATCTATTTTATCATCAAGCATTTTATCATTTATAATTACTGCACTCCCCATTGTATTGCTATAAGCAAACATTATTGAGTTTCCATAATAATTGTTGTTAAACACCATTGTTAATAATAATCAATGATACAACACCTGCTATTCCTATTTTTAGTAATTTAGATGAAATTTTTCTTGAAATTTTATTTTTATGCACAGGTATTTCTGGTATAGTTTCATTATTTGTCTCTTCAATCGCTTCTGCTTGAATATTGTATTCTGGAACTTCCCATTGCAAACATACTCTATCTTTCTCATTTTGATATTCTTCATTTTGAGTTTCTCTTGAAAGTAAAATTCCGCAATTTTGACAAACCTTTGCATCATCACTGTTTTCAATAGTACAATTTAAACATCTCATTTGTATTCTACTCCTAGTTTTTATTAATGTAGTTTTATATTTATTTCTCTTTAGAATTATATTATTTCGGGTAATATTTTTCAATGGATATCTTTCCTAATATTTGCTATAATGTCAAATATCAGTTTTAAGGAAAGAGGTTTTTACTTTATGAGTACTGACGAAAAAAAACAGAAAAATATAATAATTTTCATAATTATCTCCATGGTTCAAGGTGCACTTATCGGTTCCGGCGCAATTATACCTGGTGTAAGCGGCGGTGTCCTTGCTGTAATATTTGGAATATATGAGCCACTAATTAAATTTCTTTCGGATATAAGAGTGGATTTCAAGAAAAATTTTCTACGTTTCCTTCCTGTAGGCATAGGAGGTATTGCCGGATTTGTTTTGCTTTCCGGTCTTGTAAGCTATATGTTTAAAACTTCTCAAGTGCAAATAATATGGTTTTTCATAGGTGCCATTGCCGGAACCTTTCCTTCTCTATATAAACATTCAGGGAAAGAAGGCCGTCAAACAAAACATATAATTATATTTGTAGCTACAATATTTCTCTCTTATGCTCTCCTACAATTTATTGAAAAATCTTCTGCAGAGGTTACACCTAATTTCTTTCTATGGATAGTTGCAGGAATGCTAGTTGTTCTAGGGGCTATTCTCCCAGGCCTAAGTCCTTCAAATATTTTAATCACAATGAATATGTATGAACCTATGACTGATGGTATAAAAAGCCTGAACATTTCAATCATTATACCATTGGCAATTGGAGGTATCGTCTGTATCTTAGCATTTTCAAAGCTTGTAAATTATCTGATTGAAAAACACTATTCAATCGTTTTTCATATAATACTCGGTGTTGTCGTTGCTTCAACTGTAAAAATTGTTCCGATTGATTCAGCTCTGTATTCTGGTCAATGGACTGTTCCAATATGTATCTTTACTCTTATAGCAGGAATTGCACTTGGTTACTGGATGAGCATTTTAGAAAAGAAATATAAGAACGATTAAATATTAAATGATTACAAAAAAGGTTATGCATTCTGAACTCAATCAGAACTGCATAACCTTTTATTTTGCTCTGTTTAGCTTTAGTTTGTTTCTATTCCTGACATCACCTCTTTAACTGAGGTAGCAAGTCCTGCCAGTGACTGTATCTCTGACGGAATTATAATTTTTGTTGCTTTTCCATCAGCTACTTTTGCAAAAGTTTCCAAACTTTTCAGTGCAATAACTTTCTCATTTGGTGATGCCTCATTTAACATTTTAATACTGTCTGCATGTGCCTTTTGAACTGTCAAAATAGCAGCAGCTTCACCCTCTGCTTCACGGATTTTCGATTCTTTTACTGCTTCGGCTCTTAGAATTGCTGCTTCTTTGTGACCTTCTGCCACAAGAATTTCACTGCGTTTTTCACCTTCTGCCCTAAGCATAGTTTCACGTCTTTCACGCTCAGCCTTCATCTGTTTTTCCATAGCCTCCTGAATTTCACGAGGCGGAATAATATTTTTCAACTCAACACGATTAACCTTTATTCCCCACGCGTCTGTTGCTTCATCAAGAATAACCCTTATTTTAGAATTTATAACATCACGTGATGTCAATGTATGGTCAAGTTCAAGGTCACCTATGATATTTCTCAATGTGGTTGCTGTCAGATTTTCAATTGCTGACATAGGACGTTCAACTCCATATGTATATAATTTAGCATCTGTAACCTGGAAATACACTACTGTATCAATCTGCATTGTTACATTATCCTTTGTGATAACTGGCTGAGGCGGAAAGTCAACCACCTGCTCTTTCAAAGATATCTTTCTTGCCACACGATCTGCGAAAGGTATTTTCAAATGCATACCTGTCTGCCATGTTGCAAAGTATGTGCCAAGCCTTTCAACAACATGAGCATGTGCCTGCGGTACAATTTTTATGTTCGAAATGATAACCGCAATGAAAAATAAAACAACTCCAATAATTAAATAACCTTCTGCTCCCATAAATAAACTCCTTTAATTTTCATATTTTATGTATTACTTTTCTCATTATTTGTTTCAACAATCAGCTTTACTCCTTCAATACGGAGTATTGTTACTAATTCCTCAACTGGTATTACTATGTTTTCTTCTGTTCTTGCTGTCCACTCCTGACCTGATGCTTTTACCTGTCCAGAAGCTAATATATTATTTATTTCCTCTGTGACAACGGCCGTAGTCCCAATCAACCTGTCAGCATTGGTTTTTGCATTTCTCGGTTTCAAAACCTTTTTTACAAAACTCCTTGTGAAAATCAGCAATAGTAGGGATATTAGAGTAAATACAATAAGCTGTACAATGACTTCTGCTCCTAAAAGTGAAGCTATCAGTCCGCCTATTGCTCCTATTGCAAACCATATTGTTACAAGCTGAGGCGTAGCCGCTTCAATAATGACAAAAATTATAATTGCCGCTATCCAAAAAACATTCATACCCAAAACCTCTTCCTTTGATTGTGTCTTTAATATCTAATTTATATATTACTGCATGGAAATTTGTTTTTCAAGACTCCATTTTTATTGCTACATCTTCACCACTCAACATCCGTTTAAGTTCAGTACCTAAGGCATAATGATTTGGCATATCTTTTTTCAAAACACATAGTATATTTCCGGCTTCTCCCTGTGTAATACATGTCAATTGAAGGTGTTCATCATTATCATAGATAAAGGATACAATATAGTCATAACAACGCACTCTATCATCAGGTGTAAACATTACATTGTTAAGCCTGACAATTGTGCCAGCCCAAATTTTCATATCATCAGTCAACTTATAAAGTGGTATCCATTTTTCACTATTCAAAATATACTCACAATCACATGTTTTTCCTTTTTATATGCCTGTTTATAAAAACTCAGCAAACCATTAAATTCAGTTTGCAATTCTGTCCATAATTCATCCTTGTCGGTGGTATTCCAAATGTTGGGATAAATCTTGGATTTATGAAATTTTGCTGGCTCAAAGTTGGATTTAAGATTTTCTAAATCCACTTTTTCCAATGCCATGATGATTGTGGGAAGTTCATCTGCTTCTATGCAAGCAATGAAATCTGCCTCATCTTCTTCTTCATTAAAATTATGCACTCCAACAATCGCTTCACTAAGCGGGTTTTCTTCAATGGGGGTACCCGCAGAAATTCCTGTTAATAGAAAATGCAATCCATCCCAAAGTTTATCCATATCATAGTACTCATTGTCTTCTAATTCTTCAAGTTTTTCCATCAGTTCTTCATTATTCAGTTTCATCATACTGTCAAGTGTAGCTTCATCAACCATCATATAATTTGCCAATAATCCCATACTCTCACCTTTTCAATCACAAAGTTCTATTTGTTGCTAAAAATCTACTTAACCATTCAAAAAATTAACACACATGGTAATGTTAAACCATTTGTTCTCTTCATCAGTGTTTATTTCTACAATTAATGTAATTTCGTCATCACTGCGATAATAATTCCAATATGACTCTACTATCACAATATCATCTGACACAACACTTCCACAATCAATAAAACCCGCATTCTTGAGCTGTGTTTTATATAATTGAATAATGCTCATATCTTCAAAGTTGTATGTTATTGATATATCTCCATAATGTGGTGGTGAAAAAGAATCATAAGAAATTATCTCACCATTTTTTTTAGGAATAGGAAACATATTATCCGGAATATTAGCATATAAATTCGGTTCTTCGAAATTCATTTCCCCTGAGATAGAATCAACCCAGACATAAACAAACGTTCCCATTGGTAGAGGATGACTAATCCCGCCTATAACAGAATAATCCACTGAAAAAGCATATAATAAAATGCCTTTTTCTTGTCGGTCAATATCCTGTAAACGATATATTGTACTAAGATCACCAAATATCTCTTTCAAAGAAATTTCTGCCTTTGCATCTGATATTACAGGTTCAATAGCTGGCACTGAACTCACAGAATTGATGTACATAGAGATTGCAGGCATTCCTTCATCTAATCCACTACTTAATTCCACAAACAATGTCACCCCATTACCCTTGTTATATCTCCACAAGGACTCAACTTTTACAATATCTTCCACCATGACTTTTCCTTCATCGACAAAACCAACTGTTCTAAGTAGTTCTTTATATTGTTCAACAACATTTATATCTGAAAATACATATGTTGTTGATATATCCCAATCACCAAGTGGTGGAGAAAAATGCTCATAACGAACTTCCTTTCCCTCATTTTTGGGTACTGGAAAAATATTATCTGGGATATTGGAATATAATTCAGGTTCCTCAATCTTTACTTCCTTTGTAATAGAGTTAACCCACTCATAGTAATATATATTATCAGGAAAACCTGTTTCTAAATCAGAATAATCCACTGAGAAGGCATAATATAACTCACCTTCCTCTTGCCTATCCATATCAGGCAAACGAGTTATTACAATAACATTATTACTAAGGTGGAAATTATGTTCATATTTTGTCTTTAAGAAAGCCTCTGCCTCAGATTCTGATATTATGGACTTGATGGGTTTTGATGTTTGAATTTCTGCCGTTTGGCTAGAAGGTATATTCACACATCCTGTCAATATAAAAATTGTACAAACAACAATAAAAAATATAGGCATTTTTAACTTCTTCACATATTTCTCCTTAATTTTGAGTATCTCATATTTTTTTATACCCATATTCCTTTACCAATTCTACTTCAAATCTTACAATATATGCAAATATTTACCATCAAGAGAAATTTGGGAACGATAATTATTAGATATGTTCGAACAAAATTCTCATATAATTTCGTTTATTATATAATATACGGTCTATAAAAACTGTATTTTCTATGTAACGATAAAAGGAAATATAATTTCCACTATGTACAAATCTATAATCTGTTTCAAAATCTACAACACCTGCAAGTGATGTACCCGCCAATGGAAAATCAACAAGCAATTTCAGACTTTTTGTAATTTGAGCAAGTACATTTGTTGCAGCAATAGGATTATCTAATTCTTTTTCAATATACTCTTTAATTGACAACAAATCATCATTAGCCAGTTCAGAAATTTGTAAATCAGCCATCTTATAATCCTAAATTCCTTTCAACTTCATCAATGCTAAGCCACCCTTTTTCTCTTCCAGATTTTTCACCTTTAGCCAATTCGCTCATAAGTCGAATTTTCGCCTGTGTTTCTTCATACTCTTCTATATCTACAATAACATAACGCCCTCTACCATTTTTTGTAAGAAAAACAGGTTGATCAACTGTAATATCACGTAAGACTTCATTATAATTTCTCAAATCAGATACTGGTTTTATATTTGGCATAAGAAAGCCCTCCTTTATTTTTATTGCTGTTGTTATTTTACCCTAATTCATCGTAAAATACAACATCATTTATGCCACTTCCCCAATAAATTTGATGAGCCAAAACACTGATTTACAGAGATTCTTGCAGGTTAATTGATTAATATAAAACAACAGTAATAGTATAGTGAAAAAAGTTTTTGAAATTTCCGAAAAAAGTATTGACTGTGAAAAAAAACTTGTTTATAATATTTTAAGTAATTAAATATTTCGATGTTCCTAAATAGCTCAGTTGGTAGAGCATGCGGCTGTTAACCGCAGGGTCGTAGGTTCGAGCCCTACTTTAGGAGTCTAAAAGACACAAGCAAACAGCTTGTGTCTTTTGTTATCCCTTAACTAAGAACTCCTCCCAAACCAGTTTCTTTCCATCGGTTTTTATGCTCACTGCTCCGCTCTCCTTTGTAATAAAAATATTATCTGCATATATGTCCAATCTATCCATTACTTCTATGTGTGGATGCCCATATTTATTTGACTCACTGCACGAAATAACTGCTATTTCCGGTTTTACCCTTTCCAAGAACTTATTCGATGTAGAATACTTTGAACCATGATGTGCAACCTTAAGAAAATCATAATCACCAAGCTTATCATGAATTTCCCCCTCTCCCTTTCCTTCAATATCACCAGTAAACAAACCTTTAAAATCTCCATATTCAACTTCCATTACAATACTAACAGAATTGCTTGTATCAAAGAAATATTCAGGATATGGATGCAGACAATTTATATTTACATTTCCATCTATCAGCACATTCCCCTTTTTAAAATAAACAATATCAATTCCAAAATTCTCAGCAGTAACAATTAATTTTTCAAGTTCATCATCACTGTACAAAGAATCAGGTAAAATCAACTTTTCTATATGGATATCCTTTGCAAGCTCCTCAAATGCAGACAAATGATCTGTATCTGGATGTGTGATAAACAGCGCACTCAATCTATCCACTCTTTCGCTCTTTAAAAATGGTAAAATCCTATACTTACCAACCTCTTTAACATTTGAACTGCCACAGTCAATCATATATGCATTACCTGAGGGTGTTCTGAAAAATATACTGTCTCCCTGTCCAACATCAAGACATACTATTTCCAAAGTGTTTGTCGGGAATATAATTCCATTTAAAAGAACCATTAATATTAAACAAATAACATATTGTTTTTTCAGCTTTTTAAGACTTATAATGCCAAATAGACATAAATAATATATCAAAACACTTATTGCCGACATTTGCATAATATTTATAAAGTCCCATCCACTTATGATTGCCATATACTTTGCTATAAATACCACAGCTTCACCAGCTGTATATGCAACATTGACAAAAAAATGTGCAAGAAAATGTATTTTTGCAAATTCAAGAATAAATGCTGGCATTGCAAATACCATAATTACCTCTACCAGCGGCGCGCATATCAAATTTGCTCCTATTACCGCAATTGACTGTATTTTAAAATTATTTATCATTATTGGAAGAACTCCCACCTGCACGGCTATGGATAGTGCAATACCACTCTTCACCTGTTTGGGTAAATTATTGTATATTTTGTATTTTTCAAAATGAGTATTTATCAAGGGACTCAAATATTTTATAAAGAATACTGCTCCAAAGCTAAGTTGAGTTCCTACTGCATAAATTGCATAAGGATTTATCAGCACAACAATTAAAAGTGCTAACAAAAACGAAATAAGATAATCCTTATCTTTTCGCAATATAAAAGCAATTCTGCTTAAACTCATCATTATTACAGCTCTCATAACAGGAACTGCAAACCCTGTTATAGTAAGATATATAAACATTGCAACAATTTCTGCAATATATCTGTGCTGTTTCTTTAAACTGAATTTTTCAAGCAAAAATGTAACTGGCAAAAGGAAAAAGACAACATGCGAACCCGACACCGCCATAAAATGGGATATTCCGGCATCATTAAAAGCTCCAGTTATCTCCTCATCAAGATATTCTTTATTTCCAGTAAATATTGCTTCTGTTATGTAACTTTCCCTGTCAGGCAACAATCTTCTTAATGACAAAACCATTCCTCTATTTACTTTGATTCCAATCATTTTAATAATATTGTCAGGACTGTTTCCTTCTTTAACTATTTTTACATTTTCATTTATAACCCCAGTAGCTGAAATATCCAAAGTCATAAGATACTGCTTATAATCAAAGTTACCAGGATTTCTAGCACACATAGGCTCTTTTAAGGTTATATTTACCCTAATCAAATCACCATAAGCATATTCCTCTCTCTTATTGCCTTTAACTTTAATTCTTATATTTGTTTTATATTTTCCGTCTGTAATTATATTTTCATTTTCAATGAGCCGGCAGCTGTAAAAACATCCGTCTTCTCCGTTTTCTGGAGTCGATACAATTTTCAGCAATGCATAAATTTCACGGTCGTAGTACTCCCTATATTCATCCTCATTTCCTGCTGTCAAAACTGTGATAAATATAAGCAAAATGAGTATTGCAACTGTTATATATCTACCCGAAGCCGCCGGCAAATTTTTCATCCGAACACCTAAAATACTTCTGCCTCTTCCAGAACAGGAAGACTTAAACTTAGTATTTCACTCTTTGCTTCACTTTCACCTGTAATCTCACTCTCTTCATTGCTTGAAGTATTTTGAGTGTTATCCCTAACCTCAAAATGTTTTTCCTTTTGCTCTGTTACTGGCAAAGTATCTGTACTGTTGAAATCAAACTCTTCAAAATCAACAGATGCTAGAATTCTGAGTAGTTTCTTTGCCTCCTCCTTAGAAAATGTCAAACCTTTACGCATTTTTGTATAACTGCTATCCCACTCTCTTATGTCCAGCTTACTCTTCTTGTCATTCCAGGTCACATTGCAAACTTCCTTTGTCCACCCGTTATTTGAAACATATAATGTTCCATACTTTCTGTTTCTTACACACTTTACTTCTGTTGACATATTTGTATGCCCCCTTTCAAAAATTCTTTATAAAAACTATAACAACAATCTCTCATTTTTTTCTCTATTTCCCTAATTTCCTATTTATCTCTGAATATAATTTTTCAAAATCCGCATAATATAAGTGTTTGCAGTACTTAATGAAAGGAAATAATTCTGTATGAATCTTGAAATAAGTAACTATTTGTTATCTTTTTTAATTGGAGGCATTCTCTGTGCCGTTGCCCAAGTGTTACTTGACAGAACCAAAATAACTATGGCAAGAATTTTGGTTCTGTATGTTGTAACTGGCGTTATTCTAACTGCTGTAGGTATATATGATAAAATTGTTGAAATTGGTGGTGCAGGTGCCAAAATTCCACTCACAGGGTTTGGATATGCCCTTGCAAAAGGGGTCACAACAGCCATAAATGAAAAAGGGTTTATAGGTATTTTTACTGGCGGTCTTTCTGCGACCTCTTCAGGTATAGCTATTGCAATATTTCTCGGTTTTCTCATATGTCTTATCGCAAAATCTAAGCCTGTTAAATAGTGGAAAATGTGCAGAAAAACACGGCTGAGCCAAGCCTACAGCCGTGTTCCAAACTTATATTATTGATTATTGCTTAAACAATTCCGCTGGCATTACTCTGACCAATTTTCTAAGACTGAGAAGAGTATAAAAACATACAAACACCATAAAACAAATTCCAAGTATTATGAGTGGCACAATTGGATATCTGAAATTAATAAAGGATACATTCGATATTATATGCGGTATTGCTGTCACAAACACTCCCGTAAAGACAAGAGAAATCAAAAACGCAATAATTGAAATGGATATAGTATCAAACCACAGTGTAAACATAACTGCTCTGTTCGTTGCGCCAAGGCTCTTAATTATTGCAACTTCCTTTTTTCTTTCCAATACAACAAGTTTACCAAACGACCCAATCATAGAAACAGACACCAGTAACATTATCAACCCAACAATAATAATAGCCCATTTAAAATAATTTGTCTGTTCTGAAACACTGTTTTTCAAATTTTCTAATTGAAGAAAACAAGTAAATTCCTCATCGCTATTTATTTTATCTTTAAGCTGAGTAACAGAAAGCTCAGACGGCAAATATATTTCAAGTACAGTAGGTTCAATATTTTTCAAATCTTCATTAATCAATGCTGGACTGAATCTTATTTCAACTTGATCCGATTCATATATTCCTGTGATATTTAGCTGAAACAAGCCATTATATTTTAAAGCTATCTTTTTTCCTGTCAATTCATTAATAACACTTTCTGGTAAGCTGTTATTTAAAATATCACTCTCATGATAATTTGTCTGAATATTTAATCCGCTTAACGCATATGGCAGCAGGGCGGAACTTAGCATTATTTCAGTTTTATTTTGGGGCAAATGACCATATATACACTGTTCACTTCCTTCAATCTCTTTCATTGGTGCATGAATTCCACCTGTTGTAACACTTATTTCTTCTGATACTTCCTCATCACTGAACTCATTAAGTTCAAGATTATTTTTCAACATATTCAGCCTTTTTTCAAACAGTTCTTTTATCTTCATAGAGCTTACTATACTATATGTCTTATCAAACGGATTAATTGTTTTATTTATTCCGGTAATCTTAAACACAACACTCTCTCCCGAACCATCATTTAGAGCAATTTCACTACCTATGCAATCAGAATCTCCAAATAAGTATTCAGCTACATCATCAGCCAAAATTATTTCATTTTCTTCCTTAACAAACTCACCTTGAATATCATATGACATAATTCTCTCATTGAAAAAAGAATTGATATTTATCTGTTTAATTACAGCTTGTTTTGTCAAATTTCCATTACTAAAGAACCATGTATCTTGCTCCATATATACCGGAACAATTTCTTTTGCACCATACTTACTGCGTATATGTTCAATATCGCTTTCACTAAAAGGAGTTTCTTTATATCCTATATTCGCAGTATATGAGTAAAATACACTTATTAAATCGTTTTCCAAATAATTGACATTAACATTTTTCGATACACGGTTTCCCACATTATTAAAATCAAATATCATTGCCAATGCACTTATTGCCAATGCAATTACCAACGATATTGATAATATTTTTGCAAACCGGATTTTAAAACTGTTAATTCCAAGCATAAACACTGTTTTCCAGTTAACTTTTTGTTTTCGACTACTTCTTTTAATTTCCGGATTTCTTACAAACTTTTCATCGGATACTTCATTGTGTACCTGTCTGACATCATTTATAATCTTTCCATCAGAAATGGTGATAATTCTATCACCATATTTATGTGCCATATCAAGGTCATGCGAAACCACTATAATGTGCTTACCCGCCTTCATCTCCACAAGATATTCAAAAACAATTCTTGCATTTTCAGAATCCAAATTACCTGTTGGCTCATCTGCTATTATAATTTCAGAATCCTTGCAAATACTTCTTATAATCGCAGCCCGCTGTTTTTCACCGCCCGAAAGAGTTTCAACAGACTGATTTTTATCTTTAATTCTCATTTCATCAATATGCTTGCCGATTTGAAAAATATTTTTCTCAATGTCTGAATAGAACATGGCCAATTCAATGTTTTTCTCCACTGACAAGCCAGATATAAGATTATAGTCTTGAAAAATAAACCCCACATTTTTAGCCCTGTATGTTGTCAAATCTTTTGTAATGTCCTCGTCATTATAACGAATGCTTCCTGAGCTTACAGCATCAAGCCCTCCAATTAAATTTAGCAGTGTAGATTTTCCTGCACCCGAGCTTCCTACAATAAACGTAATTTCACTGGGATTTATTGTTAAATCAATATCTTTCAATATATTTTTCTCGCCAAAATTTTTACTTACTTCTTTTAAGTGTATCATTATTTGTCACCTCCAATAGTTGTCTTTACAATACTCTTTCCATGCAGTATTGACTCAAATTGAGTATATCCATCTGTCAGTGACTCTGCATATTTTTTCTGTTCTGGTAAATTAATATAATTATTCATTCGGTCAAAGCATACAAAAAATCTGTAAGTAACATATATATCTGTTGGATATTCCTCATTTGGAACTGCTCTGCTACCACCATTAACTGTTAAAGAGTTATATACCATAGAAAACAAGTCATCATTTAAATGTCCTGTATTCATAATATTATCCAATATAAACAAATCTGTAATTAACACACTGTTTAACACTTCTTTGTTTTCCACTGCTCTTTCAAGTCCATTTTTCATTTTATTTATCTGCCCTATATTAATATGTACATTGACATTATGCAACTGTAAATCCATTACTATTTCAAGAGCTTTTCTCGCAATAGTAACATCATTTTGTATATCATCTTTAAAATCTAATGAATTTAAAGCTTTATCAATAATTTTTTGAATATATCCGCTCTCACAACTGATTTTATAATCATTATTTAGTTGGTCGAGTATGATTGTATAATAAAGGTTATTTATTATATCAATAGTTCCTTCCATTTTATCAATTTTATTATAATTCTGAACAATATAATTTTGTAATTTCTGTTGAGGAATTTCAAATCCTGTGTTTTTTGCTAAGCATACACCATAAACTGTTGCCAATATATCAATATCTGTTTTAAACAAAGACTCTGACAATGTGATTTCATTCACCTTATTCATCAAGTATTCATTAAAATCTTCATTAGTATGAGTTGCATTTTTCAAAGCATTATTCAACATAAAGAAATCCATATCATCTGGCAAATCATTCTTTGAGAGACTATCATAAAAAATTTGAATTTTCTCATTGGAATAATTCTCATCAAAAATAACCGCTATATTATAGTATTCTGAATATGCCAGTGCTGTTTCAATACTGTTTACTGTCATGCTTTCATATTGATTCTTCCAATACTCAAACCAGTCATTGTGCCCTGTTAAAATCGAATCATTGATAAGTCCCAATTCAGAATAACAATATAAAATATCACCACCACTATTATATAAAGTAATATTTGGATCCGTACTAAATTTATAATCACTGTATGCATTTTGTATTCCTGTAACAACATCAAATTTGTCAGAAGTTAATATATCAGGTATTGCTCTGCCACACAGAGCCGTAACTATAATCTTCACATTTATGGAATCGTTTTCATTGAGAAAAAACAATTTATCTTTGCTGTCATAAAAAACTTCTAAGCAATTTATAATTTCATATTGACTGTAATCAATACCAAGGGTTTCACACATATTTACATAATATAAAATATTTAATATATTCATTGATTTCAAATCTGCATTGATTAACACATGTGTTTTTTCTTTCAGCATAGTTAAGGTCTTTTGAACAGCAAAAGTTTTAGAAATTTCCACCAGTGAATTGACAAAATAAAGGTCTGTACCAGCTGAATCTGATTTAAATCCTATTGAATAATCGTTCTCAATAAATTTTTGCTGTAAACTTTGATTAATCTGCTCTTTTTCTTCATTGGTCAATGTGAAAAATATATTAACTGTTTCACTGAAACTATATTTTTCCTCTATTTCATACTCTTTAAAATTATTTGTAATCAATAAAAAAATCCCCAAACCCAAAGACACTACTATACAAATAACCCCTATTATTGTTATTTTCCTCATGAAACAACTCTCCTTAATTTATAAATACCGAGTGATTGCTAAAGCAATCACTCGTATTTATTCTTGTTTGTCAGCTTACTCAGAAAGATTTTATCTATAAGTTACTTATTTCTTATGTTCCCCAGCTATAAAAACTTGAGCCAAATTGAACTGTAGACGCTGTTCTCATTGAATAGTTCCATGCCGCAAGTAATCCTGTATGCTTATAGTTATAATTTACATTTATTTTCCAATTATTTTTAATAGAATAGGTATAAGTTGCTGAATGTCCGCTCATACTTGAACTTGCATTCGGGCCAGACGGACTTATACCTATACTCATCGACCCTAGTCCAGAACAACTCAATATATCTTTATGAGTTATACTATCAGCATTATATGGACTTGAACCTAACCAAGATGTTCCTGATGTACCCTTTGCTCCCCACCAAACATCCCAGAAATTACTCTGTCCCCAAAATGAACAACTATATTCAGTAGTAGAATAACTGCTCTTCATATTCTTTTTCGCATAACCGCTTGCAGCATTTACTGGAACAGTTAACACTGCAATTACCAACACCAAAACAATAAAGACGGAAATTATTTTTTTAACATTCATATTAACACCTCTCTCTTTCATTGTATTCAAATCTTTCTTATTAAAGCACCGACAAACTAAACTATTATCAATCTATCAATAGATTGTAATATTCATTCCTTTCTGTTCCCTGATGCAATTTTAACAATGATTAAAGATTGATGTTATTACAAAAATTACTCAATTTAGATTTTCATTCAAATTAGATTAAAAGTATACTTAGATTAAACGCGTTTCGAAATCTATTCTTTAATAAATAAATTTCTTCTTAACCAGAATAACATATTATTGTTTTTCTTGTCAATCAAAATTTTATAATTTGCTAAGATATAAAATCAATGATATTATCAAAATAAATAATAAAATACAAAATAACATGAGGAATAAAATGAAACTCCACTGTTACACTAACCCCAAAATATATAATGATTATCATAATGGTAAAATACAACTTGAGCTGATATTTCCAATATTGTACCAATGATTTTTTATCCATGTAAAAAAGGAAAAAACAATGACCCCTATTTAGATTGGGATTGCGCTAACAATTTAACCATATCTATGAAAGACTTTGACCTGTTACTAAAAGAACCTTTCTTTTCACTATATCCAATTATTGACCCTGACACCAACGAAGAAATCAGCAAATTTGACTATACAAGCTTTAACGAAATATCCTATAATTACTGGTTCAAATTTATCAATACAATAAAAAATGAATTAATACCCCAAGCAACTGAACAAGAAAATACATTTTATACAGAATTTTTATTATGGCTTGAAAAAGCATTAGAATCTTCTTTAATAATAGTAATAGATGGAAGTTTATAATTTCGCCTTGTGAATGTGAATGTTCAGTTTATTGCTTTGATTGCTCAAGACTTTCATATGAAACTTTCCTCTGCTTTCCT
>JGI994J12354_10001641_pt1 | contig 22520 bp, 16 predicted proteins | sample IntmicLarv3ML3BL_FD_12354 | JGI IMG/M metagenome (IMG submission 12354) | reverse complement strand
AGCACCCGTAACCCGCTTTCAGCCAGAGCAAGGAGTTCGTCCTCCCCGGGGTAAACCAGTACAGGACAAATGAAATTTATCATACTTTCTATATATTCAACCAGATCCTTGCTGTAAGCAAGGCCGCCGGTTAATATAACAGCATCAACTTTTCCGCATAAAACAGCGGTACATGCGCCGATTTCCTTCGCCACTTGATAGGCCATGCCGGAAAATGCTTTTTTTGCCTCTTCATTTCCTTCTTTAATCATTTTATCTATTTCAAGCCCGTCATTTGTGCCTAAATAGGCTGTTAAGCCGCCTTTGCCAACGAGGAGCTTTTTAATTTCTTCCTTGTTATATTCTCCGCTAAAGCACATATCAATAAGTGAGAAAGCAGGCAAGCCGCCGGCGCGCTCGGGAGAATAGGGGCCTTCACCGCCTAAGGCATTATTAACATCTATACATTTGCCGCATTTATGGGCAGCAACGGAAATGCCGCCGCCTAAATGTGCTACTACAAAATTGCACTCTTCATATTTCTTGCCCATAGAAGCCGCTGCCCTGCGGGAAACCGCCTTTTGATTAAGCGCGTGGAATATGCTAACCCGCTGTATTTGCGGTATGCCGGAAAGGCGCGCCATATCCTGAAGCTCATCTACAACAACAGGGTCGGCGGTGTAGCAGGGGATATTATTTTCCTTGGCAATATCAAAGGCAAGCATGGAGCCTAGGTTAGAAGCATGTTCACCGAATTTGCCGCTTTTAAGCTCATCAAGCATAATAATATTTATTTCATAAACGCCGGATTCTATAAACCTTGTAAGCCCGCCGCGGCTTACAACGGCATCGATTGAGCTCATATCAATATCGGCTTCCTTAATTGCATTAACTATTACATTTTTGCGAAAATCGAGCTGGTCGGCAATTCTCTCATAGGCATTTATTTCAGCAGTGCTGTGAGACAGCTTTTTTTCAAAAACGCAAGCAGCATTTTCATAAACGGCTATTTTTGTAGATGTGGAGCCGGGATTTATAATGAGCATTCTATATATTTTATCCATAAAAACTCCCCTTTATTAAATTTAAAGCAAGTGATATACAGTTTGTATACAAGTGATACCTTTATATTATCATAGTGTATTTTTTATGTAAATAATTGAAAAAAATTCAGCAGATTTAACAATGATTAACTGTTGGATTTTTCCGTCATTTTGTATAAAATGTTATTCTCATTTTCCTGCTTATGATAAAATCGATTACATAAGCGGGCCGCAAATCAATGTATGAAAAAAATCGTCTGTTTACTTGTTTATACTTTTGTTGTATACTAGGCAAAACTAGTTTATAGGCTTGGGTGAAAATATGCAGGAAACAAATACGGTTGAAAATATATATAATGAGCTTAAAAAACGCATAATACGCAATATCTATGCGCCCGGTGAGGTGATAAGTGAAAACAGCCTTGCCAGCGAGTTTAATGTAAGCAGAACGCCCGTTAGAGAGGCGTTAAAAGCTCTGCAAAATGAAAAATGGGTTACGATTATTCCAAAAGTCGGTATTCAGGTATCTACCATAGAGGTAAATGAGCTGCGCAATAATTTTGAAGTTAGGAAGGCTCTTGAAACTCTGGCTATTACAATTTTGATTGAAAAAGATATTTCTGATGAAGATATGGCGCGCCTTGAAGAGCTTGCAGGAAAATGCTCAAAGGCTGACATGCTAAGTGCTGAGGCCATTGAGCTTGATGTTGAATATCATGAGACCTTGTGGAATTTATGTAACAATGCAATTCTTGTCAGGCACTTGGAGGAATTGAATTACAGCGAGCAGCGCTGGTGGTATTATATGAAGAAAGCTAACCCAACTCTTGAAGAGGTTGGGGATGTGGGTTCTCTTGTTTATTTGACAGAGTGCATAAAATGCAAGGATTTGGAAAATGCGCTTATTGTTATGCACAGGCATTTGGAATATTATATATTGCAGATAAGGAATACGTTTTTCAAATAAAGCCTGTTTTATCGGGCTTTTTTACTATAAATTCAGGCAGGTGATATTATGCTGGACAATTTTAAGAAAAAAGAAGAGCTGATGAAAACTGTTGAAGAAAATGAAGCAAAATATAAAGACAGGGAAGCGCCGGAGTTTGAAAAAGGGGATAAACTTGCAATATTCATCGCTTCTTTTTTAATATTTGCGCCGCTGATTTTGCTTATGGTTGCGTTGTTTCTTATTTCATTTTTGTTAGGCTAGAAAACGCTTTTACAGCTTTTGTATTTAAAAAAGAAAAATAATAACCGGCTTATTCAAAGGTGAACTAAATGCGTCCCTTGAATGAGCCGGTTTTATAATTATATGGCGTTTTTATCTATGCTGCTAATTTCAAGATGCAAAAGGGCATCTTCTTTTTCATTATCTTCATTTTCACTAATAACAAGATTATTTAGTATGCTCCCATAAAGTTTTGTGACATTGGTTCTCCAATTTTCACAAATATTTTTAGCATGGTCTCTGGAAACTACTGTAAGATTAATTTCCATAAGCATAGCTACATCATCATACACGCCGCATTTAACAGTATAATCACCTGTAAGAATATCTTTAAAATAGTTAGCGGTGGTTTCATAATCGCGCTTAACGTATTTGCGGTTATCATGAACGTATTTGTTGATTTTATTACGTATAAATAACGGGATACGTTTTTCAAAATATTCCAAAGTAGTTATACCTATATCTGTAATGGTATAACGCGTCTTATTATTTTCAACAGTAGCTTCAAGATAACCATCTTCAAGCATTTCACATAGGCACTGCTGACAGTCAAAATAATGGGTTGAAGTTTCTTCAAGCACAAACTGATGTATTTGACCTGTGGAAAGGGGTATGTCCATTTTCTCCACTAAATAAAGCAGTAACAATTTATTCTCAACTTGGGCATAGTCTACAGAGCCGTCTTCAAAAGAGCTACCCAATATAATCACCTCAGATTCCTCGAAAACCTTTTTATATTATATAGTAAAAGGAAAACCATAACAAGTAAAAGAATGAACAAGTTTCATTTTAAGGGATTTGCACAAACTTACTTGCCATTCAGCATTAAAATTTTTATACATAAATTTTTTAGTTTTTAATTTATGAAAATAAAAGGCAGAATTTTATCAAATTGATAATTATTATTTATCGTTTTGATAAATATACTAATTGTAATGACTATAAATTTACATTTTTTGATTGATAAGTATTTTTTTCTTCCAATAAATTATCTATTGCGTTTAAAATATGAAACTTGCGAATACTGTAAAGCGGAGCAATTAGCTGATCTCTGGGGGCATCCCCTGTCAGCCTGTGAACTGCAATATTCTCAGGTAAAATCTCAAGGCAGCTGACAACCAGATCAACATACTCATCAAATTCCAGAGTCTTAAATAAACCCTCATCATACATATTGGCGAGCGCTGTATCCTTTACAACAAAAAGCTCATGCAGCTTAATCCCGTCTATACCGGCATTAAGAGTGTACTCGACAGAGCGTAGCATATCCTCTTTATTTTCGCCGGGCAAACCTAAAATAATATGGCAGATAACATTTGCGCCTATGGCTTTCAAATCCTTAACGGCCTTGTCAAAAACTTCATTTTCATAACAGCGGTTTATGAGCTTAACGGTTTCTTCCTTGCAGGATTGAAAACCAAGCTCGACGAAAAGCATAGTTTTCCCGCTGATTTCTTTAAGCAGCTCAAGTATATCATTGTCAAGGCAATCCGGTCTTGTAGCTATGGAAATACCGACAACACCTTCAATGCCAATTGCTTCATTATACATATGGCGGAGCTTGTCTATGGGGCCGTATGTGTTGCTGTAGGCTTGAAAATAGGGGATATATTTTGCATCAGGCCATTTTTTCTTAATAGAAGCCCGGTAGAGATTAAATTGCTCAGTTACGCTGCGGCCGGAAAAAGCATAATCGCCCGCGCCGGAACCTCCGCAGAAAATGCAGCCGTCATAGCTTAATGTACCGTCTCTGTTAGGGCAGGTGAGACCGGCGTCAATTGATATTTTAATCACCTTGCCGCCGAATATATTTTTTAAATGATAATTAACTGAGTTGAAGCGCTTTTCACCATACATCATATGCTTTAAACCCGTTCCTTATTTAAAAATCCAGTTCCCAGCCTTGCCTGTACTATATATTATATGAAAAACAGCAAAAAAATAAAACCCTCAAAGACGAGGGTTAAATCTTAAAATTAACCTGTCAAAGCTGAAAAATATTTAAACCAAATAATATTAATAAAATGGAATTAAGCGCCAACTTTATTAACCAATTTAGCAAGCCTTGATTTCTTTCTGGAAGCGTTGTTTTTATGGTAAACGCCTTTTGAAGCAGCTTTGTCAATTACTGCGATAGCCTTAACAAGGGCAGTTTGGGCAACGTCTTTATTACCTTCACCGGCAGCAACTATAACTTTTTTAATAGCTGTCTTCGTGCGGGATTTAATCATCTTATTCCTGAGAGCTTTTTTAGCTGTAACTTTAATTCTCTTTTTTGCGGATTTTATATTAGCCAAATATATCACCTCCTGATTTTCTTAATTATCCTAGTCTCAAACATAAGAAATTATATATTAATTTCAAATATAAGTCAAGAATTATATTAGATTATAACTCAAAAATATGCAAAGACATATTATTTACGGGCAAAATATTTGCTAAACAGCTTATACTCAGCATTTTGATCATTTTTTCTTAAATAAAAAATTGAGTATAAACGGGAAGAAACCCGCAGATTTCTTCCCGAAAATTATGCTATTTAAACTTGCTTATTTAAACAATTAGGCCATAATTTTTCTCGCGCAGTCAAGAACATAATCTACATCGGCCTCGCTGATATGGCGGTTTGTAACCATACGGATCAAGCCTGCATTCCTAACGCCGCACCATACGCCGTATTTTTCTTCCAGCTCTTTGCCGAAATAGATAGCATCTTTCTCACCGCTGAAGTTAATGAATATTAAATTAGTTTGAGTAGCCTCAAGATTAACCGATATTGTGTCAATAGCATTTAAGCCTTCGGCCAGCTTGCGGGCATTTTTATGGTCTTCAACCAGCATATCGGGCATTTGCTTTAAAGAAATAATACCTGCCGCCGCAAGAATACCAACCTGGCGCATACCGCCGCCCAGCATTTTACGGACTCTAAGAGCTTCTGCAATAAATTCTTTAGAGCCGCATAGCATTGAGCCTACAGGCGCGCTCAGCCCCTTAGAAAGGCAGAACATAACGCTGTCTGTGTATTTAATAATTTCTTTAACATCTACATTCAAATATGCGGCGGCGTTGAAAACTCTTGCGCCGTCCATATGAAATTTGAGGCCGTTGCCATCAGCAATTTTTCTGTATTCCTTAAGATATTCAATTGGGTGAACCGTACCGCCGCCGCTGTTGTGAGTATTTTCAATACAAATTAAACCCGGCTTTGGAAAATGCACATTTGCAGCGCGTATGGCAGAGCGTATGTCATCAGGATCAAGTATGCCGTTTTCGCCGTGGAGCTGGCAAGGCATAAGCCCTGCAACACGGGCGAGGCCGCCGCCTTCATAAGAGTTAATATGGCTGGATTGCTCAAGGAAAACCTCTCTGCCTGCCGGAACATGGCTCATAAGAGCTGTTAAATTGCCCATAGTTCCGCTTGGAACGAAAAGAGAGCTTTCGGTTCCTGCCATTTCGACCGCTAATTCCTGCAATTTAATAACCGTTGGATCATGACCTGAAACATCATCGCCAACCTCTGCTTCATACATGGCTTTGCGCATTTCTTCAGTAGGCAAAGTTACGGTGTCGCTCATAAGATTGATAATATCCGGCATAAAAATCCTCCTATGTAATATAAAATATTTTTGCTGCTTAATATATATTTAATATTATAGCTCAGCCATTGCATAAAAGTCCAACGTATTTTTATACAATGAAAATAAATAAGTTTAAACGGCTTAAATCAGCCGTTTGTATATTTAATATTAAAGAACAAATAAATTCTATCACTTTATTTGCTTTAATATTTTTCAAACCTGCTGAGTTTAAAAAGACGTGTATTTGTTGATAAAATCTGTTAGTTGGTGTTATAATTATCTAATTAGACTGGAGGATATACTAATGAACGCTATAGATGTATTTTTAACATATAATTTATCTCTTGAAAATGAGAATGCCAGAATGGCGGCGATGATATTTATTATTGTCTGCATTATTGCGGCGGTTTTGAGAATCATTGTGTTTTTTGGCTATAATATAGCTAAAAGCGGATATATGATTTTTTCCCGCGAGGCCGCTAAAAAGAAAGAAGATCCAAGGCGTATGAAATCTATGGCATCGCCTTTGATTGTGAAAATCATAGCCGATTATGCCGCTGTAGGGGATACGGGAGTTGCCATAATAGATGCCGTAAGCATAGTGAACAACCACATATCCCGCCTTGGCATTTTAGGCGTAAGCTATATGAGCATGGGCGAGTTTATTGAAAAATATGAGCAGGCTTCTATTTTTATCGGATTTATATTGGCGCTTATATTTGATAGCGCACAGGGTATAGGGCTTTTGAGCCTTGGCATATATGTGTTTTTCCGCGTACTTGCCATGGTGTTTGATTTTAATTTGGCAAGAATCAGGCTTTCGGCAGATATAACCGGATTTATTGAAAGGGAGCTGGGGCATTTTTATGCAGGCGATATGTCAAGTGCCGTAAGCAGGCTGAAGGTTGAAATGGTTGAAGCCATAGCGGGTCTTGGCGTATACTTTGAAAAGGCTATGGTTAATATGTCAAAAACCTTGGATGAAAGCATTAAAAAAGGCATGGATGATGTGGCCAACAGCGTTAATTTTACTATGGAAAGTTTGTCAAAATATACGGAATACATGGAGCTTCCTTTCGCAAAATGGGAGGAGTCTGTTGTAAATGCCGCCTTTGCGCAGGAGAAACTTAATGATACAGTAAATGACATATCTGCAAATACTTATGAATATGCCAAAACCCAAAAGAGTATTGAAGAAAATATTTCTGCATTTACTTTAGCGGCCCGGGAGCAGACTAAACTTATTAAGGAAGCCGCCTCATCGCTGGAGCAGGCTTTGAAAAATGCTAGCTTCAATGAAAGCGGAGTTGAAGCGGCATATAAATCCATGGCTGCGCAAATGGCAGCCTTTGAAAGAACCAGCCAAACGCTTGAAACTGCTCTTGTTCAATATGAAGAGAGCCTGAAAGAAATCACAAGCGATATTTCAGGCGGAGTCGGTAGTATAATAGGCGTTCATGTTCAAGGCGCGTATGCGTATTTGAGCGAGAATTTAAAAGATAATATAGATACTATTGTCAACAGCAATAATCATATGATGAGACAGATGGAAAATTTCATGGAAGAAATAATAAGAAAACAGGATCAGCCGGCAAACAGAGGCTAGATTATATTGGCGCTTAAAACGCCGCAGATTCCAAAAGCAATAATATTGCCAAAGAAAGGGGGAGGAATATGGATTTCAAAGAGCAATTTGACAGGCCACTGCCAGTAATTAACAAAGATAAAAAAGAAATCTATGTGGAAACCCCGGGCAATTATAATGGAAAGCTGTTTATAAAAAATGACGGCGGCGGTATTTTATCAGGGCGGATTATGTCTAATTCCGGTGCTATTACTTTTGAACCGGAGGATTTTAGCGGCAATAATAATGAAATTTCTTTTCATATAGATACAGGCATGTATGCCGTAGGCGATATACTCAGGACAAATGCGGTTATACTAAGTAACGGCGGGGAGCACAGCATAGATTTTATTGTTAAAATTATTCCCTATGCAATTGAAACTAAAGAAAATATTAAAATAACCGGTCTTGATGAGTTTTTTAGTTATACTGATAATTATCCTGAATCTTCAAAAGCATTATTTGGCAGTCATGAATTTATGATATGGCTCCGCTCATCAGGCTATGAATTTATGGAATTATATGAGAAATTTGTTGATGATTCAAATAAAGAGCGCGCTTTGGAAAATTTCCTCATATTTAACGGGTATAAACAGAAAACAGATATATTTGAAACAGAGGGGAGTATAAATATCAGCCTTCCTCCTTTCTCAAAAGAAGTTTATGCAGGCAGCGTTGCTTTGACAAAAAAGGATTCAGACTTTGTTGATTTAAATATGTCTGTTAAAAACAACAGCCCATGGTTGAAACTAGAGAAAGAAAGATTGACCTCAATAGATTTTGACGAGTCATTAACAGTATATGTGAACTTTTTCATAGATCCTGCCAAAATAGAGCGAAAAACCGGTATAGATATAATTTCTATCGGCGGGAGGGAAATAATTGTTACTGCTCTTAAAATGAATTATATTGAAACAAAACTTGAAAAAGAGTACATCAGCACAAAGGACGAATCCTATTTGCTGATTAAAAATAACAGCGGGTCAAGGCTTACTGTTGATATTTTGCCTAAGGACAGTTTTTTGAAATTTGAAAGCAGCAGATATTTTGTTAAAGAGCATGCTAAAATTCCCTTTAAGGTGGAATTATCGGCTATTCAGGCGGCGCAAATGGGGCTTCTTAAACAGCCGGAAATAAAAACAAGCATTATTGTGGATACGGTTTTTAATAAAAAAACATATGTAAAAAAACTTGAGCTTACCATAGGCAATTTTTGAAAAGTGCCGGGAATAGTCATTTCACCACGAAAAACTAATATGATATTCGTTTCTAAGGAGATATATGTCACTTGTTAATGAAAAAATACAAAAGCAGGAAAAACGCTTAACCCTAGAGCCTTTATACGGCGATTTTCTGGCTGCGGCGTTCAGGCATTATGAAAGCTACAGGCTGGGCAACGTGACCGGCCTCCATAAAGCTCTTCATACGGCGGTTGCAGGCTATAGCAGGAATGAGTCATGTATATGGCTTGCTTTGGCATGTGTATTTTTTCATATCGAAAATGGAAACTTTGAAAGTGCTGAGGAGCTTCTCGGCAATTTAAAGCAATACCGCAATTATTATAAAAACAATAATCCCCTTGTTTTTGCATTTTATTTATATTTGAGCGCCCTATATGATATGGAGGCGAACGGAAAGGCAGCTGTTAAAAAATATATAAGACAGCTAAATGACTCAGGTGTTGAGAGCGCATATATAGATTTGCTCAAAGGCGATATTTATTTTAGGACAGGCGATTTTGAAAAATGTTTTATTCATTTGGAGAGTTATTATGAAAAAGGCGGCAGATCCTTCTATTTTTATATAATTTGCTCTGAAATTTATGGCCGCAATAAAATGGAAAATGATTCTTACCTTATTGTTGCCTATATGAAATGGGCGGTGGCGCAGGGAATTTTGGATAATGATTTTATATATGACAACTCCTATATAATTTCGGAAATTTTTGACGAATATGCTACTGATTTTATTGATTTATATAATCAAAGCGAGTCGGATACTTTATTATATTTGATTTGTGAAAAAGCAATAAGAGAGCAGGATATATCTAAAGAAGCATTTTTTAATTATAAGGCCGCGGAGAAAAAGCAATTCACACTGTACGGCCTTGAAGAAATGCTTGTTCGCTGTGCATTTATATATGGTGAAGAGGATTTAAGGATACATACTCTCAATATATTCCTATCCCAATATGAGCTGGATTCGGAAATAATGCCGTTTATATTTCATTTGCTGCTTTCGCAGGAGCAGTTTTTCCATCTTGTGGAAGAGTTTGATTTTAGCCCGAAAATTATGCAATACGGTGCATACGCTTTAAATAACGGCATTGCAGGCCGTATTCACAACAGCATATACAAATATATGCTTGAAAGCATAACAGATAAGCCTACGGTGAAGGAAAAACTGGCAGCGCTCATTTACAGCCAATTGTTTTTGTTTAATATAGAAATAGATGGGCTTGATGATGGAATTATCCATTTATATGAAGAAGAAAAGCAAAAAATAGAAACATATGAATTTACCGGCGCTAAAGCAGAGATAAAATCCGCCACAGGCAATATAAAGCCTGTTATTATGAACAAAAGTACCAAGAGGATTGAAAATATTTCCTACAAGCTGAGCAGGCAGGTTGAAAATGCAGATGTATCTATTTTAGAGTATTTCATATCCAAAGGCTATGATGATCCGGATTTATATATTGCGGCATCCTGTTTTTATTTAAACAGCTCGGATTTTGATGAAAACTATATTGACATTTTGAGTAAAACTCTTGAAAATAAACTTATTTCACGAAATTTCCGCATGGAGGTTTCCGCGGCTTTAGGTAATATTCTTTCGGCACTTAAAAGGCATGACCAGGCCCTTGCTTATTTCAATAAGGTTGATGCAAGCAGACTTGATGAGAGATATATTGAAACCATGCTCACAGCCTTCATAAACGCAGGCGATTATCAAAGGACCATGGGGCTTATTATAAAAAAACGCGAGTTTTTAAGCGATAGAAATTTACTGTGGGCGCTGAAGCGAATGGCTTCAGACCATGATACGCATGCTGTAATAGCGGATCCGGCGTATGAGCTTATTATTAAGAACTGGTATGATGCGAGGCTTTTGGATATTGTAATCAAGCATTATAAAGGCGGCAATGAAGATTGGTTCGCCCTTAGGCGGTCTCTCGGCGGTATAAATGTATATGATATGGAGCTGGATAAAAAAATATTGGAAAACAGCTTGTGGGTGCATGATTTTAGCCCCGATGCACAGTCGGTTTTCCATAGATTTTATAAAACAGCGCCGGATTCTCCTTTGGTTGCGGATTATCTGTATTACGCGTGCTTTGAGATACTGGCGCAAGATAAAAGGCCGGAATATGAGCTTATAGCCGATATGGAAAAAAGTTTTGATAAAAACAATGACAGTATTCTTGCATATGCCCTGTCAAAGGTATATCTTAAGTTTAATATAACCACGTTTAAATCAGACGGAGTGCTGGCTGCGGCTCTTGAATTTATGGAGCGCGACGGTATAATACTTACAGAGTTTAAAGAAACGAAAGACAAAAAGCTCATAACTGCGTATATTGAGAAGAATCAGCCTTTCGTATATAAAAGCGCTGCCAATAAGCGCCTTGTGCTCTATTATAAAATAGACAAGGCGAAAGAATATGAGAAGAAGGTTATGAAGCATTTTGTTTTCGGCATATTCATGGCGGTGATACCTGTGTTTTATAATGAGGAAATAAGCTATTTCATAAGCGAGGAAATGGATAAGGGATCAATCAGCACAGCGGAAACCCGGCTGGTGCAAAAGCAAGTTAACCTAAAGCCCGGTTCTCAGGATTTATATTTCCAGATAAACAATGCGCTTATATACGATCAGATGTTTAAATACGATGAGGCGGAAAAAATAATAACGGGGTTAATTACCGGCGGTCCGAAAATCAGAGGAACCATAATTTAGCGTTACTTAAGAAGGAGGAAAATTAATGGCAACATTAGGACTTGATTTGGAAAGAGGATTATTTTTAGGTATAGACTTTGGTACGACAAACTCGGTTATCAGCATATATAATTTTAAAGAAGGCCAAGCTCAAACGATACCCATTGACGGCAGCAATATTTTCCCCACAGCTATTCAGTTTGAAGCCGATACGGAAGATGAAAACAAGCTCTCAAAAATATTCGGCATACAAGCTAAAGAAGGGGCTATTATCTACCCTCAGAGCACTATACTTTCCGTTAAGCGTAAACTTGGCTCTGAAGAAAAAATAGATGTTGTAGTTGACGGTAAGGAATATGCCTTCTTTCCTGAACAAATAGCGGGAGAAATTATAGCATATCTTAAGCAGAAGGCAGATGAATATGTTCAAGAAGAGATGAGCATGGAGGGCGAATTTTCAGGCTGCGTTATAACTGTGCCTGCAAACTCTACTGACAAACAAAAGCAGAAAACTAAGCAGGCGGCTATTTTAGCCGGCTTTGATGAAGAGAACGTGTTCTTGCGCTTAGAGCCTGCCGCAGCGGCAATCAGCTATGCTATTAATGAAACTCAGGATAAAAATGTTCTCGTTTACGATTTCGGCGGCGGTACATTTGATGCCTGTATACTTGCGATTAAAATGGAAGAAGAGGGCGAGCCTGCCATATCCATTTTAAGCACATATGGCGATAATGATTTAGGCGGCAATGATGTTGATAAAATAATTGTCGATATGATTTATGAGGAATTTAAAAAGCTCACAGGCGGTGAAATTGACCTTTTTGATGAAGAGATTGATGACGGCGTTTCAAAGCGCCAGAAAAAGGTTGCCCTTGTGCGCCTTATGCAAATAGCAACACAAGCAAAAGAGAGGCTTTCCCAGTCAACTACAACTAAAATCGTTCTTGCGCCGCTTATTCAGGAGCCTAAAATAGTAAATATAAATATGGAAATTTCCAGAGAAGAGTTTTTAAATCATAAGCGGGTTAATGTGTTAGGCGATTCGGCTGAGGTTTTTGAAAAATTTGAAGGCAAAAGCGTTAATGACATGATGGATATGACACTTAAGTGCATTGATGACTGTATGGAAGCCGTAGGCTTCGGCGCAGATAATATTGATGAAATTTTCCTCGTAGGCGGCAGCTCTTCTCTTTGCGGCTTAAGTGAAAAAATCAGCGGAAAATTCGGCAAAGAACCCTATAAATCAAAAATCAGCCCGGCATTAAGCATTTCACAGGGTGCCGCCCACTACTGCAATATGATTATGATGCCAACGGTTAAAGGCCCAAGCGTTCAGGAAAAAGCTATTCATTCCCTCGGTCTTGAAATTGCCGGACGCAGATTTATGGAAATTGTTAAAGCCGGCATGGATATACCGAAGGAAGGCCTTGTTGTGGAAGCGGGAGAGCTGCTTACAACAAATTTCGACAATGTTTCCAGCATGGCTATTATAGTTTATGAAAATACTGAAATGGTTAAAGAAGGCGAAACCTTACATGTAAGCATGAAAGGTATGAAACGCCTTGCCGGTACTTCTTTAAGAGGTATTCCTCAAGCGCCTAAAGGCCAGGAAAAGGTTCATGTTATTTTCAGCATGGGGCAGGATAATATACTTAAAGTAAGCGCTAAATCCACCAGCACCATGGGTGCTGAAACCGAGCTTGTGGTTGATGAGCTTTACTAAAACCGGTTTTTATGAAAGCGGGATAGGTTTATAAGAAGAATAACTGCATTTGGAGAGACTTTAATATTCTTAAAGTCTTTTCCTTGCAGTTTTGCGGTATTAGATTTATTTTGCTATACAATACATTTAAGGGGTTATTCCAATGTCTTCCTATCGTTTAATGAAAAAGCGCCGCAAGCAGGGCAGAGAAATTTCCGGAGTTAAAACCGGAGCCGCCTTGAATTTGGTAAAAAGACAAAACAAAATACATTCTGCGGTGGCAGGCTTTGTTAATGGGTCGGCTGAGGAGGCTTTGCGCCTTTTAATAGAGGCATCCTTTAACGAGCTCCATATGAACTCATTTAATAATTCGAGGCTTTGCGTTCATGACGGATATTTGCTGGGCGCATATTCAAGGCTTATAAAGGGATATGGAAATATAATAGCATATTATAATAAAGTTGAAGAAAGCATCCATGATCCTTACAGCAAAACCATACTCAGAGGGATAAGGACTATTTTCTACACAAGGCTTTCCGAATATAAAGAGCTGGATATTGAATCTGCCTATAATGAAAAATACAGGCATGAGGATAAATATCTCATGCAGTTTTCGGAAGAAATTCAGAAGCTGGTTATGGGGAAATTTGCCGGATTTTCAGCGGATATTAATGATGCTTATTTCGGAGATATTTGGAATATAACTGATGAAAAGGCTGAGGAGACAGTAGAAGATATTAAGGCGGATATAATCAGGGCATTTGCTAATGATTTTTATAATATTTATAAAAACTGCTCATACCGCGCTCTTAATGAATCCATAAAAGAGCAGGCGAGGGAGCGGATAGACTCTTGCTTTGAACGAATTAAGCAGGAATATGATATACTTGGCGCAATCGTTAAAATTCAGGCTCCGGAGCTGGAAGCGAGAAATTCGGAGCTTAGCGTTGTGTGGAGAATCCTCTCCATGCTAAGAGAAGAATATCAGAAAGTCGCCTTTGATATTAACCATATTGAGGCTTTGTACAGGCAGGCTGAGGTAGGCGACGGTGAGGAAGAGGATTTCTACACTTTCCTTGGCAGGGTGAGTATTTTTATTAATTCAAAGGATGTACTTAAGGATAGTAAAGATAATTTCATCTGCCAATATGTTTTTCTCCTTGATGATTTTGACGAAGGGGTAAAGGCCTATATTAAAAACAGCTTCAGCCGCAGGCTGGAAAATATTGATACTAATATATTAAATGATGAGCAAAAGCAGTCGGTTGAACGCACCCGCCTTTTGGCAATGAATGTTATAGATGAATTTAGAAATGCAGCGGCTGAAACCGGCGGCGATGAGGCTTACGGTGAAGATGCGGCCGCAGTGCAGATTATTAACGGCATACATGAAACATTAAGCATAAAGGTAGCCAGCATGGATGAAATGCTTAAAGAATATTGCAATAGCACAGAAAATTATCTTGAAAAGAAAATTTTTGCAGAAGATTTATACAGTAAAGATACTATGAATCAGGATATTGAAAAAAGCCTTAACAAATACAAAAATGAGCACAATGACAGGTTTGAGAATGTAAAAACTTCGGCTAAAATGCTGGATAGCTTCTTGAAAGCAACATCTGTCAGCATAAAGGAAAAAGCTCTTTTACTCGTTAAAAAAAGCATTGAGGGCGACAGGGCAAATGTTGTGCGCATAGATTCGAGGTTTAAAAAAGAGAGCGTTTTTTTTGAAATTATAACCTTTGAAGAAATTATTAATTACAGCATATCCAAACTTGTCGAAAGTGAAAATCGGGCAGTGGTGGATTACGCATCTTTCATACAGCGCTGTGATGATAATATAAAAGAATATATGCAAAGCGTCGGCATTGAAATAATCAGCCCGAAAGCCCATGATATGTTTAACGGTAAAATACATGAAGTTCTCATGGCTAAAGAAGAAGAGGGATTTTCAAAGGGCGAAATTATAAAGGTTGTAAATAACGGCTATAAAGAAGGCAGCATTATTTATGCAAGGGCCAATGTAATATGCGCAAAATAGGGTGATAATCGTATGAACTGGCGGGAAAATTTGATTAATCTGTTTAAAACTAAAGAGCTGGATGAAACCCAGTTCATACTTGGCATGGATTTAGGCGATTCCACCTCTGCCATTTGTTATTATGACATTTTGCGTAAAGCTCCTGAAATTATTGATATGAGCGGCGGCTACGGTAAAGCCAGCGTTCCCACTGCTCTCCAGTACAACGAAGATAGTAAGGAATGGATATTCGGGGAATATGCTATTCTAAATGACGGAGTTACAGATGATATTTCTTTTACAAATATAATAAACCGGCTGGGAAATAAAACGTATATCGAAATAGGTGACAAAACGGAGCCTCTTACATTTGTATTGAGCATATTTTTAAAAGAGCTTATCACAGGCTGCCGCAATATTAATCCCAAGGCGGAAATTGCGGGTATTGTTGTTTCCGTTCCGGATTATATGTCCAATGATGCTAAAGAAGAGCTTATCCGCGCCTTTGCAAAAATCGGCTATGATAAAAAAATAATAGATATAGCATATCAAAGAGAATGTATTTTGGCATATCATTACCACAACCGTAAATTTGAAAAAGAAAATATGCTTATTCTCGATTACGGCGGAAGGGAGCTTCGCGGCGGTATTTATGCTCTTTCTTCATCAGGCGGGGCAAATAAAGCAAATATTGCATCATATTATTTTGATGAAAATCTGGGTGCAAATCATATAGACACAGATATTGCCGAAAAGCTAAAAGTCATCTATGCAAATAAAGTTGAAAGAAGTTTGGGCGGTATAGGTAAAAATATAGAAGGTCAGATCAGAACTCTTGCATACCAGCATAAGGATGCTATTTTCCAAAAGCATTTGGGACTCAAAGGTATGCGGCTTTATTATAATTTCGCATATCCGCCATTTTATCATATATTCACAAGAGAAGACGCGGAAGAAATAATAAAACCCTATAAAGACGGGTTTAAAGAATTTCTGGAAAAACTTTTTGGAAATAACCAGAGTGAAGGCAGTGTGCCTGTTGAATACGGAGATATATCAAGCGTTCTGTGTACCGGCGGCGGGTTTGAGATGCTATGGGCCAGGGAAGTTGTGGAAGATATTTTTCCCGACAGCAATGTTTTTATTTATAAAAACCCCAAGGCAACGGGAGCTTTCGGCGCTTCCGTAATAGCGGCAGGCAAGCTGGGTGCGGAGATTGATAAGCATATTAAAGTCACGGATAAATTGCAGGTGGAAAGCGATATCGGAATAATGGCCGCGTCTTCAAATGGTGAAAAATTTTATCCTATAATTGAGCGGGGCAGCTTCTGGTGGCAGAATAATAAAAAAATCAAATTTATTGTTAATGAGGAAATTGAAAGCAGCCTGAGCCTTGAACTTAAAAAGCGCAGTGGGGAAGGTCAGCTGACCAGCCTGGGCCTGGTTGAAATTAATGGACTTGCCGCAAGGCCAAAGGGCGTTACCCAAATGGAGCTTAGCTTGGAGTTTAAAGATAAAAATACCATTTGTGCCATGGTTGAGGATATGGGCTTCGGCAATTTTTATATGAAAACAGGTGCCAAAAATAAAGTGTTATTTGAGTTAAATTAGTTAGCGTAAAATGAAAGGGTGATATGCTTGAGATGGGAAGATTATAAAAGCATAATAGATGAAAAAGGTTCTCTGCCGGAAGATTTCTATATTCTGGGCATTGACCTTGGGACTACAAATTCCATCGTAAGCTATTGGAGCGCGCAGATGGACAAGCCGGAGCCTATTGATATATCCAATGGTTTCGGGAAAATTCCTCTTCCTTCCGTTGTTCAGTTTCGTGCGGATGGTGAAGGGGAAGGCGAATGGGTTGTAGGTGAAGAGGCCTACCGCTCCATAAAAATTTATCCTGAATCCACCGTCAGAAGCATAAAGCGCAAAATGGGGACGGATGAAAAAATCACCATAAACGGCGAGGATTATCTGCCGGAGGAAATTTCTGCTAAGATATTAAACGAGCTTATAAGTCATGTATACGGCCTAAATCCAAAGGCGGAGATAGCGGGCCTTGTAGTAAGCGTTCCCTATGATTTTGATGATGCGGCTAAAAAAGCCACCATGAAGGCTTGCGAAATTGCAGGGCTTCGGGATAAACTCATATGCCTTATTGAAGAGCCAAAGGCCGCGGCATTAGCCTATAATTTCAGGCATCAGATAAATATGGATGAAAAAATAATGGTATTTGACTTCGGTGGAGGAACGCTGGATATTACCATATTCCATGTGGTGGAAAAAGATGACGCTTACATAAAAATGCAGGTTATATCGGAAGGCGGGGAAGCCTACCATGGCGGCGATAATATTGATGAAGCCATATTAGCCAAATGTTATGAATTTATAAAAGAAACCAATGGCAGTGAAAAAGATAATATAGATATTGAAAATCAGGTAGAGCTTATTGTTAGAAGCAGGGAAGCTAAAGAGAGGCTTTCAGGAGTTAAATCTTTCCGTATTCCGTTTACTTTCTGCATACCGCCTTTTGTCAGCCAGCTATCCCGGGATGAGTTTGAAGAGCTTATTTTTCCTTTTATAGAAAAAACCCGCAAGCTGGTTTTAAGAGCCTTAAGGGAAGCCTATACAGGAGCACTTCTCCCCGATAATATTGACAGGGTGCTTTTGGAAGGCGGCTCATCGCAAATGCCTTGGGTTAAGGAAATGCTAAACGGCATTTTCAATGATGAGAATAAAATCTATACCTCCGAGCGGCCGGCTTTGGATATTTCCCTTGGAGCAAGCTATTATGCCGCCATGAAAATGGGCGTTCTTGCTCAAACGGATATGGAGGCGGAAAGCTATAATGTTGAATTTGAAGTTACCGTTGCCCACGACATCGGTCTTGAAATAGAAAGCTACGGGAGGAAGAGCTTTTTCAGCATGATAAGGCGGGGAACTCCTTATGTGCTGGCTAAAAAGAGTCATATTTTCACCCTTTCAGGCGATAATGAAGAAGATATGATCACATTTGAGCTTCGTATACTTGAGCGTATCAATAAAGATGATAAGCATGAGGACTGCAAGCTCATAGGCGATGTAGTGATGACTGGTTTGCCCAAACGCCCCAGCGGTAAAACGAAACTTTCCATAACTTTGCTTGCAGAAGAAGACGGCGGTCTCATAAAAGGAATTGTGGAAGATTTAGGCTTTAATGATGAATATGAACCAAGCGGTTATAAGGAAGAATTTGCCCCGGGCCGTTTTAATAAATTAACATTGGAGGGATAACAAATGAGTTATTTAGGCATAGATTTAGGTACAACCAACTCAGTTGCAATTATATATAATGACAAAACCAATGAAATCGATACAGTCAAGGTTGACGGCGGGGATGAAATACTGCCTTCCGCAGTGAATTATTCGGAAGAAGGCGTAATAGTCGGGCAGGAAGCTAAAGCAGGTGCAATTATTTATCCTGAAACAACCATGGTTTCCGTAAAGCGCTTCATGGGAACAACAGAGCCAATTGCTTTAGGCGAATATTCAAAATTGCCGGAAGAAGTTTCAGCAGATATTATTAAAAAACTTAAAGAAGCGGCGGAAGAGCAGGCGGGTGAAGTTTTTGAAGAGGTTGTTATAACTCACCCTGCATATTTCAATGACAGGCAGATTTTTGCGACAAAGCAGGCCGGCTTACTTGCAGGCTTTAAAAATGTGTTCTTAATGAGCGAGCCATTGGCTGCTGCTATTGAATACGGCTACAGGCAGGGCTATGCACAAACTCTTATGGTATACGACCTTGGCGGCGGCACATTTGACGCCTGTGTGCTTAAAGTATCTCAAGATGAAAACGGTCAGGAGCTTTTCCAGGAGCTGTCAGATGTTGGTGATATGAATCTCGGCGGTGATGATTTTGATTCTGAAATCATTAAATATTTCAAAACTAAATTTACAGAGCAAAATGAAATAGATTTGGATACTTTGGAAGTTTTCGAGCGCCAGCGGGCTATGCAGAAATTAAAGCAGGAGGCTGAAGCTGTTAAAAAGCGCCTTTCCGGTGCAAACACAGCCTCTGCAAGGATTAATCCTCTTATTATCCATGATGGCGTGCCCAAAAATCTCTCCATTGAAATGACGAGAGAAGAATTTGAAGCAATGATTCGCCCTTATGTTGACAGAAGCCGCGATATTGCGGAAGAAGCGCTAAAGCGGGCAAATGTTGCCCCTGATGAAATATCAAAGGTTATTCTTGTAGGCGGCTCAACCCTTATACCAATGGTTAAGAGAATGGTTGCAGGCTTCATAAAAGAGCCTTACCGCGCAACAGACCCGGCGAAAAGCGTTGCCATGGGTGCGGCAATTTATAATTATTTAATCCATCTGCCTAATTCCAATGTTAAAATAGGGCAGGTAACCCGCCAGATATTGGGAACACAGGCCGTTGTTGATGTGGCAACTATGGAAAAGGCGCTTATTCCTATTATTCCTATGGGAACCTCCATTCCATGCAAAATTTCTGACTCCAACTTTGCATCTATGACAGGTGCTTCGGCGGTTAATGTTGATCTTTACCAATGGGCAGACGGTCATGAGACGGATAAAAAATACATCGGTAGCGTTATTTTAACAGGCTTAACAGGCACTACCCAGCTTGAGCTGACATATGCCCTTGATGAAAATAATATATTTGAAGTATATGTTAGGGACCTTACAACAGGCAGGACAGAGAAAGGCATGTTTGACAGAACCAATGAAAACGCACCGCCTGCAAGGAGCGAGGCTTCCGAATATATTGATAAGGTTCGCGTTGTGTTTGTAATAGATACCACCGGTTCAATGGATACTTATATAAACGGTGTTAAAGATAGGGCAATTGAATTTTCGGAAATCCTGCGCTCTAAAGGTGCTGAGTTTGAGCTTGGTTTAATAGGCTTCGGTGATTTAGGGGAAAAGGAAAAGCCTTCCGTATATAATTTCACCGACAATGTCAGCAAATTCCAGCGGCAGGTTAAAAATATCCCGAGAACCTATGGCGGGGACATTCCGGAGTCCAGCTTAGACGCTCTTGAAACAGGGGTGGAGCTTTTAAATTCACAAACCGAATATGTCGGCGATAAAAATATTTTCATCCTTATAACCGATGCGCCGCCGCATGTGCCTACAGCAAGCGGCAAAAATGTAAATAATATATGTGAAATGCTTGATAGACGCGGTGTGACAACCTATGTCGTAGCCAGAAAAGACAGGGAATCCATTGCGGCATATGACCCGATTACAAAGCCTGACGGCAAATATTATGATTTGAATGACAAATTCTATGATATACTTGATAATATTGCTTTAAGCATAGCGGAGCTTATAAGGATTTAGTTTTTTATTTAGCGGTTGGAATAATAATTGTATTGAGGGAGAAGTTTATGGAAGCTATTGTGAAATTTTTGCAGGATAACAAAACTTTCTATATTGCTACGACGGAGGATGATCAGCCTAGGGTTCGGCCGTTCGGCGCAGTATGTATTTTTAACGGGAAAATTTATTTCGGCACAGGCAATCAGAAGCCTGTATCAAAGCAAATGAAAGCAAATCCAAAGATTGAAATCAGCGCAACAACGCCGGATGGCGTTACATGGCTTAGGCTTACTGCGGAAGCGGTTGCACATGGCAGCCGCGAAGCAAGGCAGGCCATGCTGGATGCTACTCCGGCCATAAAAGATAAATATCATGCAGATGATGGGATTTTTGAAGTATTTTATCTTCAAAATGCACTGGGTAGTATATTTTCCAGAGATGGAATTTGTGAAACTTATAAATTTTAACAAAAATGCACAGATAATATGATTTCAAATATTATCTGTGCAATGCTGCTGCAAAATTATGATTTGCTTATTTTATAGCCAAAGGGCGGTGATAGCTTGAGCTCAATTTTGTTATGTTTGAATCAAAACGATAATGATATTGCCTATAAATTCAATATGACAGGTATAAAAGTATATACTTTTGAGGAAGCTCTTTATCACTGCTTTAACTATTGGAAAGAGTCTGTGGATGATTTTTTAAGCCCTGAATTTATTAGCTGGGTTAAGGAAAGCCTTGACCAGAAATATATAGCAACTAAAATAGCAGAGTTGAAAAGCATTGAAGGTTCAAGTGAGCAGCTTTTAAAATTTCTATCCTTGACAGATTATTTTGATGAAAAAGCCATTACACAGCTTAAATCTGAAATGAGCCTGTGGGAAACCCGGCTGGAATGGGAACGCTTGAAAGATATGGGCGATTTATTCATGGAGCGGGATGAGCCTCAAAAAGCCCATAACTACTATAAAAAGGCCCTTTTATCAGGGGAAGATATAAAACTTTTAAACAATATGGGCGTTTGCCTTATGCAGCTTGAGATATTTGATTGCGCTGTGGATTTTTTGTCTCGCGCCTATGCCATGGATAAAAATGATTTCAATATACTCATAAACTATGCGGAGGCCCTTATATACAAAGGCGATTTTGAGCTTGCCTTTAAATATCTCAGAAAAGCCGAGCGCGATGGTGAAAAAGCCGTAGTCAGTTATTTATACGGCAGGCTTTGTCAGGAGAATAATAATCTTACGGAAGCGCTTTCCCATTACGAAAGAGCGGCAGAGCTGGAATCTGATTCGTTTTATTGTTATACTCTCGCAGGCATTTATACAAAGCTAAGAAAATTCAATAAAGCTCTTGATGTTTTAAATAATATTACAGATAAGGACAGGACATTTTTTATTCATCAGGCGGCGGTTTATGCTGCTTTTGAAGATTATGCCGCTGCCGTTAAATGTATGGAGAAGGCCGTTGTACATGGGGAGCGCAATAACCCACACCTTTGGGCGATACTGGCTAAATATCACAGGCTCAACTATGATATGGGGCGCGCCGAGCGTGCGGCGCTTACTGCCCTCAATATAGATTCGGGCAATAAGCAGGCAAGGCTTGAAATGGCTCGAATTAAAAAGTCCCAAGGCAAAACAAAGGATTACCAGAAAAGCCTGTCCCAAGTTTTAGATACTTTTAAAAATGAATATAGAAATATTGTTGATACAGGTAATATATAAAAAGAGCTTTTGTACAAGATAAATGTACAAAGCTCTTTTTTGATTGGAATGGATAAAACAATTACAATTATAAACCTTTACCCATAGAAAGATAGTTATTGGCAGAAAAGCCAAACCTTTCATATAGTTTTATAGCGGCAAAATTCTCTTTTTTTACTATTAGCTCAATATATTTCGCCTTATGGGTATACTCCGAAATAACTGACGAAATACAATAGCTCGCAAGACCTGATTTTCTGTAATTTCCCTTTATATAAAGCTCATCAATAAAAACAATCAACCCGCCGTATTCATTTGAATAAGTAAAGGTCAACAGAGCATATCCGGCAATAACTTCATC
>JGI994J12354_10001640_pt1 | contig 22520 bp, 24 predicted proteins | sample IntmicLarv3ML3BL_FD_12354 | JGI IMG/M metagenome (IMG submission 12354) | reverse complement strand
TCCTGCCGCATCATCTGCTTTATACAACTCGAACTCAAAATCATCTGCCGCTAGACTTCCATTGCGATACTGTTTCATTGCCGCTAGTACTACTTTCGCTGGTTTGATTGCATCTTCACTAAAGATATTGCTAATGCGGAAACTATTTGTTGATCCATCATCTGTCACAACAATTTCGACTGTACCCTTATAGCTACTGTTGTCAATACTATGACTGGTACCGCTAACCAAAACATCATTGATACTCACTTCTTTTACCGTGTAATCACTGCCGTCATCTATTAGATCCGTCCATGTGTGCTTCCAGTTATTAGAAGTATTCAATTCGACAGGAGTATCAAAAGGAATACCATCTTTGTAAAGTTGAACCTCAACTTTATAAGAAGGCGCACCTGTTCCACTCCACTCCTTAGTTACTGTTTTAGAAATTGGGTTTTCTACTCCAAAAGTACAATCTCCGTTACAAGCAATTCCTCCACCATTTTCTTCTACGGTGTTATTCTGGATAACCACTTTCGCTTGGTTTATTGCCGCGTCCATCGTTAATCCACCACTCACATTTGCTGTAAAACCTCCACCGTTAACACGGCTGAGTGTTGCGTTCGTCAAGTTTTGCCCTGTCGTTTCGTTGAACCAAGTGATTGTACCTCCACCAAATGCTGAGGTAATTAGCGTCACCGGTAAACTTGGAGCAGCATCAAGGTAGAGGTCCTTGCCCCTAGGTGATGTATTCCCAGTATTTAGGATGCCATTATTGGCAAAATAAAGACTTCTTCCTGCTCCACAATACCAGATTCCTCCGCCATGACCAGAGGCAGTATTTTTTGTTATTACGACATTTGTCGCAGTGAGAAAACCACCATTGTCCACATAAATCGCACCACCCATTGCGGTTGCAGAGTTATTCGTAAACGTCCCGCCTCTAATGTAAGACTCTTCAGCTTGGGTAGCAATTGCAATTGCACCTCCACCCCAAGAACTACCAGAGCCTTTAATAATATGATTGTTTGTGAATAATCCATCATTAACTATGATTGAACCTGCCGTTTTTCCAGTAACATAAATTGCACCGCCCATGTAAACAGCACTATTGTCACGGAAAATTCCGCCATTTACAATAACGGTAGAATTATTAGCGTATATTGCACCACCGCCTCCTTGGCTTTTATGGTTCCCTTCAATAATCGCTCCGTCATTCACTGTTATCACTACACCTTGTGCACTGGTCCCCATTCCAATCGCACCACTTTTAGAGTTCTTGACTGTAGCCTTGTTTATTGTCAAAACGGAATCATTCTCACAGTTTATTAATGCCGTTTCCACATCACTAGTATTTCCCACTAATGTAACTCTAGGACCACCATCACCAATTGTTAATGTAGATCCTGTTTGTAAATTAAAAATCGTTGTGTTCGTTGCACTTGTGCTAATCGTATATCCAACTGTGTCACTTGTAACAAGAATAATCTTCCCTGTGGGAATATCAACTTTTGTACTTACAGAAAAATTCGCAGTAAGAACTATCTCAGTTAGTTCTCCATTAACAGCTGAATTAATTGCATTCCTCAATTCTACTTCATTGCTTACATTCGTAACTACTATTGCATCAACGCTTACTGGTGATTGAACGCCCAGAAAAGCAACAGCCAACGCAAAAACAAATAATGTTCTTGTAATTAAACCAATCTTTTTCTTCATATTTTCCCCTTTCGATAACATCAATAATTGATGCCTCGGATTATTTATTATTCATTATAATATAGGTTATCTATGAAGTGATTGTCTAATCGGCCATACAGCAAAAAATACACCCTAAAGGGTGTGCTTCGCTACCAAATCACACAATCTAATTGCAAAAATGTCCATCGCTAAATGCAAATAACAGCTGAGTATTCTATGGTTTCCCTTTTTCCATTTTTTTTCAGCCTGCATAACAATCTATGATGTATGCTGAATAATAATAACATTTTACCACTATTAATTTATACGAAAATATACCTACCCCTATGCGCTTATTGCGCTATCTTAAGTTGCTGCTTTTTTGATGCTAAACTATCTTAATTTGCCCTACTACATACTTGATTATCACAAGTACATTACAGAGGGTTAAAAGCAGTTTACCTTTTTTGTTTTACAGAACCAAGCCAATGCCTTATTGCAGCACTAATGAGGCGTTAGTTTTTCACAAAATAAAAACTTACAAACATTAGTTCATAAGTTCTTTTCAAAACAAAAGTAGCCAATCGCTAGCATGTTTTCCTTTTACTTTTTTTATGATGAAACACATTTTAACGATGTAACCCTTCTTTCACAACATAAGAAATGGGACTGGGATTTTCTAAATAGAATTCAGCAACTGCATCGAAAACGACATCATACAAATCATCTTTGACATGCGCAATTTTCATCACATCAAATTCATCGTCACCAATCTCTTCATTATATAGAGCACAAGCATAATAGCCATGCGCTCTTATTCTATCCAAAGCACTTAATATCTTAGCCCTTAAATCATCATTCAAAGAAGAATTATCAACTAAATGCTCACTCAAAAAATCACAGAAGTAATCGAAATCACTATCCCAGTTAATATTTCCATTACTCTGAGCCTCATAGCGCAGTTTTTCAACTTGGCGTAACAGTTCTCCTTGTAGACAAGTAGCGGGGCCATTTGCTGGAACAAACTTTTTCCAAATCTCCATACATTGTTCAAAATGCTTTTTCTGATACCCTTCAAATGAGGTGTCACTAAAATATTTGTTTATGGTTTCTAGGTTGAAATTCGCCATCGTATCTCTTCTTTTCTAGTTCTTTTTTTTATCTACCAGCAGTATAGCATATCAATACAAACAAAAGCACTAAAGCCATCGCAGCTATACTTCTAACCAGATAGCAGCATCTTTCATTACAAAATTAGGCATACAACTGTTGAAAGTTTTTTTCACTGCCATTAACGCAATCAAATTACCTAACCCCTAACTCTTTAATTGTATTCGTAACTAATAAAGTGCTGTTTCTCCATCTTCTATGACGATAAGTTCACTAAAAAGGTCAATACAATAACTTCTATCATTTCAACAAAATGATTACTGATAATAATCGCCACTCAATGAATAATTGTCAGGTAAATCGCAATATCCACACCTCTTGTGCGTATATTTAGTAGTCATTTTAATACTCATAATAAGCATCTTATTGTTATCAATATATCTATTAGCAGTTTGTCATTTACAACTAAATTAAAACACCCAAATCTTTTTTTTGGGTGTTCGATATAGAACAGAACGCTTTAGTTTTGTCAGATAAACATTACAAGGATGAATGGTATGTAATGCTTTTTTCGGGTCTGCCTATTATAACTCAGCTATTTTTTTCTTCGTGTCGTTAAGAAATAAAACAGCGATATTAATGATAAAACAGCAAATGTCCCAGCTCCTGTATAGTAAAATACAAGATAGGTATCAGGATTAACCGGGGTATAATAAACCCTATAGTCAGTGTTAACTAACGCTGTCCTTTCTGATTCCAAATTCTTAATCTTAACTGTCAAATCAAAAATTTCCGATGCAAGCTTTGGCATTTCAGAAACCCATTCACTACTTCCAAAGTCCAAATCATTTTGTTTGGCTTCTAATGCGTCTTTCTTCAAATTCAACTCCACTAGTTCTGCATCAATAATATCTACCTTTTCTACTATCGCATTATAATTCATTAAGCTTAAGGTAGCTGCCTCTTCACTTAATCTCTGATTAGTTTTCGCTGCATCATTTTGTTTTATCGCTCCAATGCCCAGTATAACACAACTCACTATTATGCCACCAACGAGAATCCATATAGAAATCTTCTTGTTATTTTTCTCAATTGCACTTTCAGAGTATGCATCTTCGGTTTTAGGTGCTTTTGTATCATTCATTAATTCATCTAAAGATACTTCAAATATTTTCGCTATTTCTGCTAATTTATTCATATCTGGAGCAGTTTGATCCAATTCCCATTTTGATATTGTTTGTCTTGTTACATTGAGCTTCGCAGCCAAGTCTTCTTGAGACATTGCATTGCTTTTTCTTAAATTCATCAATTTTTCACTGAATTTCATTTCACGCCTCCCCTTCATTTTTTGTAATTTAATTATATATCATATTTCGATTTCTTCCGCCAATTCAAGTTGGAAATTCGTCACTTTGTGATAACATTTTGTCGCTTTCGGTGCATAATTACGCATTTATTGTAGCATTGTGGTATACACACGTTGGACTAAAAACTTGTTTTGAGTGAGGTAATATTTTTGCTATCGTTTTTATCGTTAAGTTATAGTCATCAAATTCAAATGAATGGCCATCAATTTTCAAAGAATCTTTCCAAATAAAATACAACCCCTTTAGTTATACAGTTGTAATGCCAATGACGCAAAAACTTTATCTAGCAAACAAATCGAACTTGCAATGACACCCCCTATGGAAACACTCTTTCAAAAAAACAAAAATTACTTTCACTAACTCTGATTGACTGGTATTTTTCCGCATCCAACAACTTAGCTCCAAACACTTGCTTAGGTGGCCCAAATACATAATCCATATCTATCTGAAAAATTTCGCCTTTTCTATTTGTAATGCAATCTCCAATTTTGAGTTTGTCAAATTCGCTCTTTGTCACATCAATCACAATTCCTCCATGTCAACTATAAACCACCAAATATAGTTTNCCTACCAGTAGTTTATCACATTTTTTTTATTAAAGAACACCCAAAACCTAGTTTGAATGTTCGTTTAATATTTGGTGCACTTAAGAAACGGATTACACAAGCAAAGAAAGTAGAACACAATATTGTCATTTCCCACTTTTCACCAATTCGATCCCAATTTCACCATCAAGTTCTTGAAACTTCTCAGCAATAGAGTGTAGGTGTTTTGTATCTCTTTGGAATAATGCGATTATGTCTTCGCTTTCTTCCCCATCACTCATGGTCCTCCAGTTCATTGTTTCTAGCTTCCAAATTCTTAATAAACCTATATGAATCATAATATCTATTCTTTAAATCATCCATATCAATGACAACCATACTGCTGAAGATTGTATTAGTAACTTCTTCTAAGCTTGTATGTTCTAAGAAAATATTGGCTCTAGTATTAGAATCACTCAAATTGTGATAATAATGATTCGTGGTCTCTAGAAAAGATGCACAGCACTTTCATGTTTACTATACTTATCAGTATACTCATTTATCACTCGCTTTATTGAATTACATTGTTGTTCAAGTTCTTCAACATATACGTTGATGGACATCTAGACATTCTCCTTTTAGTAATGTTGCTTTCTGTCATTGATAGACTCCTCTTATGACATTACATTTATAATAGCAAAAAAAGCACTTCTTTCAAAATGATTGGAAAAGAGAACATCATTAGTTTGTATAAAATAAAAACTCACAAACTTTCATGGTTCATAAGTTGTTTTCAAATGGCGCCCTACGGCGTTTTCGCACAAACCCGTATTCGCATAACTTTACTATCATTATAGTGCTTTTTTGCAAGTTTTTACTTTTGTAACAATTTGGTTAATTATAAACTTGCTTCCGGTATATAGAGAAATGGAATTAAGTTCTGCAATAACTGCAGAATTCCCTCAAATATACAGAATTACCAAGTTTCATTGGGTTTTCAAACACATTTGTTGCTTCATTCTCTCCATTTTCGTACCTCACGGTTACCAGCATTTGGCATTATTGTAATCACAAAAGCATTACTACTCATCTGAAAACTTGAAACAGATTCGCAATTTTGGAAAGGTATAAGCAACAACGTCTTTTTTACGCCTAGCTTGGCTAAAAACGCTTCCCCTTTGCACTGAATGACTCCGTGAAAGGAGTCAAGTCATAAGGTTTTCTTCAAATGAGCGCATCTTGGTCGGAATGAGTCAACCCTTTCTTTTTGCGTTCGTCTTGCATTTCAGCCCATTTATCTAGGCCTTCATTACGAAGAACATCGTTATCTCTTTTTAGACTAGGATATCCTTGGAAAAACTCATCGAATTCATGGCAGGGGTATTCTTCGCAAAAGGCACACATTTCTAACCCCTTTTCTTTCGCACAAATACGCACCTCACACCCCGGATTCCCGCTACCTTCCTTGCATGAACTACACATCCCTTCATGGCACGTAGATTTTAAGAAAGACCAAAATCCCTCTCCATTAGGAAGTAAGTTAATAATATCCTCAAATCCTACTCTTTTCATTTCTTCATAAAGCACTCTTGAGCTCGGTTCGACTGTTGCTTTTACCGCACAGTTTTCACAGTATAATCCACAATAGCACATATACTTTTCGTTCATAGCGATCCCTCTTTAAGTTCGAATTTATCTATTATTAGTTTACCACGGTTAATTTAGAAAGAAAAACACTCAAAACTAACTGGAATTCGTAATCCTATATCTCTTCCCCATGACTGTTTAATATATAGATGTCTCCATAAAAGTCTCTCAGGTGAATATTATTTCCTACAATTCTAAGAGCATCTGTTCCATCCATCGTTACCCATATATCTCGACCAGAAAAAGACCACTCCTTGTTGCCAGCATAATCCGTTTTTATTATTTCTATTTCACCATGTACAAGTAGACCATTATCAAAATCATATAGTGCAATACCTGTACCAGAAGAAATTATGTTAACCTTGCTAATTAGCGTTAGGCTGTCTAAGTCAACAATAGCAAGGTAGTCATCAACCAGAATAGCAAGTTCGTTATTTACGATAAACGTACAACGCGATGTGTCACCATACATTCTTCCTATCAAAGCAATGCACTTTTTGTTATCATCAAAGGCATCGCAATTACTCTGTATGGTAATTTCATATGCACAAACAAGGTCATTTCGTGTGTATTCCTCCATGTAAAAAACCGCATCATATGGCTTATTGTCGCTGGAAAACGGTGAGAAGCTTGAATCTTTAGCGCAACTTATTACGCAATATTTTTGTTTTGCTTCATCCATGTTAAACTTCACCCCAAATTCTTGTTTATCTACTTGCATTTTATCACAAGACTGTAACTAACAAAAACACTCAAATATGGATTTGAGTGCTATTTCAATATGGTGCGATTGAGAAACGGGTTATGAACCAAAGTGTTCTCTTCTGAGGCTATCATATCTTCGCTATTTTAATAATGCAACAAATTGCTTTGAATAAACTCTATTATTCAACAAACAGGAATTTGTCAACGGGCAAGATTGTTCCAAACATTCCCCAGATGAACCAGCAAAAACATACCGCCAAGAACAGCAAGAACATAATTTCTGCGCCACAATCCGATAGAAGCATAATATATTGGTGGCATGGCAACCAATATGCAGAGTATAAGCAAAATACTCTGAAACCCGTTAAAATATAAAAACCAACCCACAAAATACACGATAATTGCAAGCATAGCTACGCAAAAAAATATTCTTTCCATAGATGTACCAAGAGAAAACCATTTTGCATCACCGCGCACAAGAAACATCATGGTGATAATGCATGACACACCCAACACCTTTTCAATGGCATTCAAAATCAATAATTTATCCTGCATTTCCATGAGGGGATTAGTTGAAAGAGAAATCAACGGCATGATAATATACGGCAATTCTTGCAGAACAAAAAGTGCCAACCCTAACGCAAAAAAGCCAATATACTGATTTTGTGTTACTTTAATCCACTTTACCATAAGCTCATATGCTCCCTTATGTTTTATGACCTCTACAAATTCTGATTTATCTGAGGATAGTTTACCATATAAAAACACCCAAATCTAGTTTGAGTATTTGTTTTAAATATGGTGCGGCAAAGAAACAGGTTATGAACTATATGGTTCTCTTCTCGATCATTATACAAGCAAAGACTTAACAATCCAAGTGCATTATATTTTATACACTTTATTGAATCTTATGAATTATTCTAAATATTCAAGTCAAATAGACAAGATTTTTACATAACTTTATCGTTCATTTCACTTTTGATGCGTTTTTCTGTCTTTAGCACATGGTTCCACACAGAAATCATGATTTCTCTTTGTTCCTCAGTTATTTCATTATGTTTAACTAAATGCCACTTTTGGGTTTTAAAGTCAATGATACCAAAATCAAAAAAGCCATCATCACGACTAGGATATCCTCTAAGACAAAAATAGTCATTAATGGTAATGTAAGTCAATCCATCCTTATAAAAATGTTGGAACTTAAATTCATTAGTAATAAATTGAGAAATTTTTTCAGTATCATATTTATAATAACGCCTGAGTATTTTCCCAATTTGCGTATAAGAAAATCCAAAGTTCTTTATTTGCCAATCATCATCAACTACAACTATTTTGGGCGCTCGCTTGCTTTGACTGACCAGAAATACTACTAATATCGCGATACTTGCGAATACAACAATATAGATCAAATTTTCCTCCACTTTACTATCCTCCGTAATTGGTTACAAATCATATAAATATTAAGTCGATTGAATTCCTCTAACAACCAAATATTTTTCCCTGAGATATCTTCAACAAAACTCACCAATGTGGAACTGTCTGTATCATTTAAGTCATCATGAAACAAAGCCATCTCTTCTGCCAACTCACGAAATAGTTCTCTTTGTTTTTCAAGAGTAGATTATAAATCCCCTTGGACTTCTTCAAGTATACTATTACTAACAGATATTTTGTCATATATTACCACTCATTAACTAGTACAACTGGCGAATTAACAGAAATTGTAAACAAATCTTCTCAGATTATTCTCGAATAAACAAAACCCCCTTTAATTAAGGGGTTAAAATGTAAATGGTGCGGTTGAGAAACAGGTTACGAACCCTATGGTTCTCTTCTCAGATTATTATACAAGCAAACATATAGAAGTTCAATACTATCTACTTCCTCTTTTCATCAATTCAATCTCAATTTCACTATCAAGTTCCTGAAACTTCTCAGCAATAGAGTGGAGACGTTTTGTGTCTCTTTGGAATAATGTGATTATGTCATTGGTTGCTTTTATACTGTCTCTGATTGTTTTTCTCGCATCAACATTTCCGATTATAGTTGTCTTATCAGCAATATCAATAGTCGTATTTATTTGACTAAACTCACTTGCCACTTGATTCATTGCGCCAACTATAATAGTTTCTTCATCAATTGGAACATTAATCTTATTAGGTTCACTCATCGTCAGTCTCCTTGCTCAAGAATAGGGTCTTTTGTTATTGTGAAATCCCCTAGGTTATCCATTGAAAACTTTGAATGACCATTGTTTCCTTCAAACCAATCTGGGAGAAATATTTCATACAACACTTCATCTGCAAGTACTTTTACTTCATCAATACTGATTCCATATTGCGCTAGATATGGATATATTTCCTCTCCATACGCAGATTGTCCATCGTTCGGTGTTCCATCCCAAATGTGAACACTTTGATGCAAGTTTTTAGTAGATACGTCATATTCATTAATCAAATATAATTTTACTGTCTCTGAAATTTGAATTTCATATGATATTTCCAACTTTTTTGATAACCCTTCAACTTCTCCTTTACAGAACCAGATCGTTATGCTCTTATTCTCTCCTAATATACCATCCTTATAGTATTCCCTAGCTGTGCCTAAAGTCCCCCATTCACTTATTCGTCTATCTCTCGGGTCTTTTTCTATTTGCTTTAAATTTTCAATATTTGGGTTGGGTTTAAATATGTAACCCTTCAATAGTTTTAGTTCTGAATAGTAGATTTCATCAAATACATTCTTCTCGTTTAAATGACTGTACATATCGTACCCTTTAAAAAGAACAAATATTGCTAACACAGCTATCACAGACTTCAATGCAATTTTCGTTTTCTTACCCATCACTCATAATCCTCCAATTCATTATTTCCAGCCTCTAAGTTTTTAATAAACCTATATGAATCATAATACTTATTCTTTAAATCATCCATATCGACGACATACATACTGCTAAAGATTGTATTAGTAACTTCTTCTAAACTTGTGTGTTCCAAGAAAATGTTGGCTCTAGTATTATTGTCACTCAAATTATGATAGTAATGATTCGTGGTCTCTAGAAAAGATGTCCCATACTTCTTCATAAGATAAGGAATATTTGCAGCATCTAAATCTGAGATGTAATCATCACTCTTCAAACTTGGATAAATGTCCGCATCATCAGTTGCATCACCTTTCCATCCAGCTAGTTTATCTATGTTATCTTTACTTCCAGACAATGTGTCAGTAATTTCGTAATGATCTCTTAATATTGTTGCAGACGTAATCGCAAAATGAGCAAAATCACCTTTGTTGGAGAATGCTTCAAATTGTTCTTTCCATAGTTTTTCATATAGCTCATTAGTAAATTCTTCTTCACTGTATCCTAGAGCTTTTCTCATGAAATCTTTCCAGTCTGGTCTGTCTTTTGCCCTTTCCCAAATATATGTTTCAGGAAAAGAAGTGATGTTGTATTGCATTCTTATTTTATAGCGGAGGAATCTATACTCTTCCTCACTAACTCCCAATTCTTCAAACATCTTAATCACTAACTCTTGATTCGTTGGTGTTCTTATGGTGCTAAAAAAGAACATCAAGGGGTCACCAGCAGTATTATCCCATCTAAATAATGCATCGGAATTATTTGTTTCATAGTCTCCAAATTGGAGTCTTCCTAGGATTAATAGATATAAATAGTCTAATTCGTTTTGAGATTTGTTTGGAAATCGTTCTTTAAGTCCGACTCGCAGTTGCTCCATAATTGCAATTACATCATCATCAAATCCATACACGTTCTTCATATGAAAAGCATATCTTTCATCTTCACTCATTCCATAATAGAGCCATTCCTCTGATATTGAATTAATCCAATCACTACTAATTCCGCTAACTAGGAATCTACTACCTACTGAATCCCACTCCTTATTATTTTGTATCTGTTTGATTCCGTTTTGCACATTCAGCAATAAACTATATGCTCGGGTAAAAATAGTAGCGGAGTACGCGTTATAGTAATATAGTTTTTCCAACTTATCTTCAATACTTCTTCTAAGACTATAGTAGTACTCATCGTTTCTGTATTCGGTATATTCATCCATTGCTAATATTTGATTGATTGCTTCTATTTGGTATATCAAGGAATTCTCATTAAGATCTCCTCTATACACCATTTGTTTATAATCATTTAGCAGCCTATTGTTCGCAATAGCCAATTCTTCGCATAGTATTCTCATCCCTCTGGATAGTGACAAGTAGACAGTACTAAAGTAGTTTTTAGCTGATGTATAAGAAGTTCCTTCCAAACCACTATCATTCAATAGATGTACAGCACTTTCAAGTTTATTATACTTATCAGTATACTCATTTATCACTAGTTTTATAGAATTGCATTGTTGTTCAAGTTCCTTAACATATACATTGATGGACATCTAGATATTCTCCTTATCCATGAGTAAGCGCTGTTGTTCATGGTATAAATCATCCTCTTCACTAGATAGTGTGTATTTTTCTCTTGCTAGTTCTTCTTTTTCTTCACCGAATCTATTTGACTGCAATTTCATCTGTTGTTGCAAATCTTCTTTGCAAAGTTCTATTTTTCTGTGCATTTCCGTATCATTCCACTGAGAAAAGATGAAATCAACAACATCGTTATTTTTCTTCATTTGATATTGAAATTCGTCTTCTCTGTTTTCAAGTTCCCTTGACTTTTTACGATTAGCATCAATGAGTTCTTGAGTATGTTTTATCTTATCAGTAATGTTGTTTTCTGTCATTGTAGACTCCTCTTGTGCCATTACATTTATAATAACAAAAAAACGCACTTCTTTCAAAATGATTAAAAATGAGAACTTTAGCAAGTTCTCATTAATGTATGTCTATTTCTTTTTACTCACAAAGCCATTGACATCAGTAATCAGTTGATTCAAATGGATTAACAACATCTCATATGCTGTGGTATCTAGTTGTCCATAATAGTGGAATCTACGACTCATATTGTTTAGTGTAACTGATATTCCCTTAAAAGGTTTCATGAGTTCATAAAATTCATTATCTGGTTTAGGTTCTGGTTGATAATCAACAACGAGTTTCCGAATTAAATCAGATTCACTTTTCAATTTTAACTCTTTAACTCTTTTCTTGATTAAGTTCGCTTCTACTTCATTTAGACAAATATGAAGTCTTCTATATCGTGTTCTCATAGTAAATACTCCTTTCTCTTTGGGGGGGCATGGGGATACCCCATATCGAATTTATGTACACATAAATTCAGTGCTGGCTAGGACGTAAAAAAGTAATATTTAGAGGTTATATACCATCTCATTCAAGATGATTTCCTCTGCTCTATTCTTACAACCATTCATCTTCCGCACCCACAACAACTGGTTAGTAGTTTTTATGGTTTCATTCACACCTTCTCTTTCAGCTAGTAATTTAGTTAGTCCATTAACTCTATCCTCAATCTCTTTACCAACTGAAAAAAGATAACTGTTCAATTCATTACTCATAAGCAGTTCTGTATAAAATATCTTCTTATTTTCTTTCAGATAGTTTAACAATATCATTCCATATTTATTGATATGATTGTTAGTTTTTTTCTGTAATTCAAGTTCTGGTAGTAGGTAGCCATTGACTATTTTGTATTTGATTTTCATGTTCTCTAGTTTCCTTTCTCGGTATTAGTAGAAGTATATCTACTATAGTTTCATCTTCCACATAAGGACAATTGATTACTCCAGTTGTCCAAAAATATTCATCTATTAGTTGCATATAAAGTTCTTGTTCGCTATTTGGATACTCTTGTTTCACAAATTTATCTAGTGAAATAATGTAATTATTTTCAGACAGTTCTTCTTTCTGTTGCTTGTTTATTGGCTCTTTATAGATAATTCCTATTTGATTATCATTCATCATGGCATTCAGATAACACAAATATTCATTAGTGCTTTTAGATACAAATTCATCACTAAATCTGATATCTTTAATATCAATATTGTATTTATCATCTCTAGTTATTTCTATTGATGACACTAATCTATTAATCATTTCTTTCTTAGATTTCCTACTGAGGCTATCCCATAGATATGAAAACGCAAAGTTGTTTGGAAATATAATAGTTTCATCTTCTTGTCTATGGTCTAACTTCTTTAGTAACTCAACTGTATATTCTTTGTTATCATCTTCAGGAAACATGGATTCCTTTTTCTTGTTTAGTTTTAAGATTTCTTTTCTGATTTGTTCACTTTTATGATTAATCGTTTCTACTGAAAGATTAGAATCTACATATAGGTCTACAAGTCGTTTCTCTTGTATCCTAAGCTTATTAATGGCTTTATCAATATCTTTTACCTCTTGAGATTTTTTACTACTAGAAGTGATTATTTCATTGTCACTATCAAACATAAATCTAGTGAGTTCATTTAGTAGTCTGGTCAACTTCTTCTCAATCTTATCTGAACTATAATGTAACCCTTTAGATTTACAGTTATGATTCTTACAAGTTAAGTGATAATATTTTCTCTTATTTGGTTTTCCACTATTCTTGTAAGATAGAGTAGATGATAAGGTTTTATTACAATCTGGACACTTAATCAATGATGTAAATAAGTGAATATGAGTTCCATAGTTAGGGTTCTTATTCTTCTCTAATACTGTTCTGGATCTATTCCATAAATTCATATCAATAATAAGTTCACAATAATCATCTACATAAAGAATGTTCTCTTGTTTTCTAGTGAACAACCCAAAGCCATAAGTTCCAATATAAATGGGATTAACTAAAATGTTATAGATTCTATTGGTATGCCATATGCCTCTTTTAAGGTATCTATTATTATCTTTCATATATACCGCAATATCTCTAGTGGATTTACCTTGACTGTATAACTCAAATACTTCCTTAACAATAACTGTTTCAATAGGGTCAACTTCTAAGTGTCCAGTATCATTATTTCTAGTATAACCATATGGTGCTTTGCCAGGATGTATCTTTGATAGTGCCATCTGTTCCATGGCTCGTTTTGTTCTAGCTCCTATCTCTTTTCTTTCTCTTTGTCCAAACACTAAGTTCATTCCAAATATCATTTCACCATTTGCCGTTCCTACATCATATGGTTCAAGTATTAACTCTATTTTGACATCATGTTCTTCACAATAATTTAGCAACCAAAATCCATCATAACCATTTCTAGTAAGTCTATCTACCTTAATAGCGATTAATCTATCAATCTTTTGTGATTTGATATCCTTTAGTAGGCTTTGCATTTCTGGTCTCATCAAGTCTTTACCCGAATGACCAGCATCGTTATAAACATCTACTATATCAAAGCCGTTTTTCTCACAATGTTCTTTTAACATTCTTAATTGAGAATCAATAGAATAACCATTATCTCTTTGGTCTTCTGTTGATACTCTTACATATATTCCTGTTCTATCACTCATGGTTTAATAAACCTCCCTCATATGTTTCCTCACTAAAATGCCAAAAGTATAGTCATAAGTTGCAAATTTCTTATATTTTTCAATGTTTGTATGATTTCCTTAAGATTATATTTTTTGTTATGTTCTTTGATACAGAAGGATTTATCACTAATCTCATTTACTTTGTATTCAAGTATTGTTAGTTTAGTTGGATATTTGATTTGATATGTTGTTGGTACAATTACTTTTAGATTGGTATGTAGAATGACTTTGATTACTCCATTTGTAATTTCATGCTCATAATCCATAATCACTTCTAGTATTTCAATTCTTGGTTGAAACTCTTCAATTACTTTAAACTCAATCATCTAAAAATGTCCTCCTTTCGTAAAGAGAACATCTTAGTTTGTATAAAACAAAAACTTACAAACTTTTCACGGTTCGTAAGTTGTTTTTCAATGGTGCCCGAGGACGGACTCGAACCGTCATGGTATTGCTACCGGTGGATTTTGAGTCCACTGCGTCTACCGATTTCACCACTCGGGCAGTAGAAATATTATAGCATAATATATCCTGTTTTCAATATTTACCGTTGCTTTTTTTCTATAACTTTCTTGCAGTCTCTACGTTTTTCATTAGTCATGTGTCGATATTCGCTAGCACACGCTGTTTATTAAATCAAATACAAATTACTTAAGTAAATTCATTCTAATTATTGCTTTGCAAATAGACGCATTATCTACAAGTAGAAAAACACTTTCAACCACGGAACTAGAATAGTAAAAGAAACAAGCAAAATAGCAATAAGTTGAATGGTAATGATAATACCAAAAATCCAACCAGATAATATCGTATCGCTGCTTAACATAACTGTACTTACATAATAATTTATTATAAACAGTATTAACATCATCGCGCCTAATTCGTAGTTAGAAAAACCAAGTCGTTTCATTTGAAAACAGAACACAATTGAAATTAGAATTAAGCCACAAAAAACTAGCACACCAATTGTATGTTCAATTTTGGATACTTTTCTCATCTTTACATTTCCCTTCTATTCCATTACATGCCTAATAATAAATTGCGACAATTCTTTGGTTACATTTCGATCATAATAAGTAATATACTTCTTAAGGAAGTCCAAATCTCTTGAATAATCATATTCTTCATTGGAAATAGCATTACCTATTTCTTTCATGTCTTTTGACATAAAACCGGGAAGTTCACTCAAAAAATCAATATAGGTCCCACGATTTTTCATATAACTATCGTAATCATATATATATAAATAAATCGGAAGTTTCATTAATGAAGCTTCGTATATCATAGCAGAATAATCAGAAATAAAAAAGTCTGCTAAATGAAGTGCTTCTATGCCATAGAAATTGTTTCCTCTTTCGATTCTTTTATCATCAACATATACTATTTCAGTTCCATCATGAAGTTTTATCAGNAAATTGAATTTAGTAAAATCAATATTGTTAACAACTCCCTCAACATCTACTTCTTGATTCACTCTGTGCGTTGGCCCATATAAAACTATTTTTTTGCCGTTACTGCATTCGGGATATAAATTCCTAAACTTTTCCTTAATTGGTTTTTTCACTTCAGCAGACTGCAAAAAATCCATTCGTGGCAATCCTAATACTAGCATTTGTTCCATCTTTGCGTTAAAGGCTTCACGAAAGAACTCTTTCGATATTTCACTTGTAGTCAAAATATAATCATAGTTTTCATGCATATGCATTGCTAATGCTATCTCTTTGTCTCTTCCTTCCCCTTCTCCAAGGATTGAGAAGCCAAACTTCTTCAAAGAACCTAATGCATGCCACATTTGAATGACCGTTAAGGTCTTTTTATGTTTTAGAACGCTAATTGGAATGCAATAGCTGTCTAGCACCACTACCTTACTGGTAGCAATATGGTACATCTGTTTTATGATATGCATACAGTAACTAATGCCACCAACTATTCCACTATCAATTTTCTTGTAAAGAATTACTGTTTGCAAATCAGGTTTGTCAACTTTTAGTTGAGTATTCAATAAATCAATATCTAAACTATAACCACTATTCTGCCTTGAAATAAAGGTAACTTTATTCTTTGTACTCGTAAATAACTTGACAAAAAAGTAAAGGAAGCGCAAGAGTGCAATTCCGATTTTGATTATGACTATTTTCATATTTCCATTCCTCCCCCTACATTTTAAGCAACTATTCTGCCTATATTTCTAAGCACTTTATTCAACTACATTTACTAGTTTACCATAGCAACAAATAAGTAGCAACGAAACAAAAAAACAGGTACTATTAATCACCTGTTTATGAGTTTTTTGCACCAATTATTCTATACATTACTAACATTTAACTGATTTATCAAACTTCCCATTTCATAATTGTTTTGAATTCGTTAATTCTATCTATATTGAACGCCTCATTCATATCATCAATCGACCTCACAACTATTTCATTGGAAATAATAGTTTCTAAGTAATTACTTACTTCTGGGTATTCTTCCATTAATTCAATACACCTTTTGAAGTCCTCATAGCCACTACGACTATGCCCAATCAATGTCAGCCCTTTTTCTAAAACCATTCTAGTATTAACTTCAACATTCATTTCACTTACGCCCAATAAAGAGATGACACCTTGTGGCTCAATAATGTCAATCATTTGATTTATTGCACTGCTACTCGCTTGACCACCAACACATTCAAAACCGTGGTCAATAGTAAAGCCCTCAGGTAATTCGTCAATTTTGTAAATTGCATCTGCAAAACTGAAAAAGTGTAGTCTGTGTTCATCAATTCCCATCACATATAGTTTTGCTGATGGTATCATTTTCTTTAGAACAAGAGACATTACGAATCCTACTCCCCCATTGCCCCAAACACCTAATGTTTCAACCTTCTTGTTATCAACAAGTTTAGAAAAATTATCATAGGCATTCATTGCCACACTCATCAACTCAAGTAATACAGCAACTTTAGGATTAATCTTGGTAAATGGAATTACACGGCTGTTCTCTACCACTACTAATTGTTGCATAAAACCATCGTAACCACTTGAGCGATATCTACTACTTCTTAAATAGTTTTCACGAACATACTCACTAGATTCTACTGGAGTATTTGGGATTAGCACCACATTTGTCCCTTGTTTATACTGCCCACTTGGATCAAATACTACTTCACCAGTCGCTTCATGTATAAGGCACATTGGCAGTTTCTTGTTTAAAACAGCTTGTTCTCTTGTGCCTTGAAAATAGCGCTGATCAGCAGCACAAATAGAAAGGTACTTTGGTCTTATAACGATATCAGTTGCTTTAATTTTCTCATCTACAAAATCAACTTGAATTCTTTTAGGTGAGATTAAACGATATCTTTCATTAATCATGAATATCTTCCTCTACAATTGCGTTTGCTACTTTAAGGTCATACATTGTGGTTATCTTAATATTATAAGCTTCACCTTCTACAATACCTACATCGAGTCCCTTTAAAACGAATATTTTACACGCATCAGTTAGAATCTGTTTTTCATCGTCGGTTAAGTCCTTATACACACTCATCAAGTCCTTAATCTTGAAACTCTGCGGTGTTTGCCCTTGATAGAAATTATTACGTACCGGAATACTAGTAATAACTTCGCCATCCAAAGATTCAACAATAGTATCTGCTGCCGGAATAATAGTATCGACTGCTACATACTGTTCCATCTTTTTGATATTGTCATTGATTATTCTTTGATTAACAAAAGGGCGCACACTATCATGAGTAAGAATTATATCATCATCATTAATGCCATGAGTTTTCTCAATATACCTACAACCATTCATAATAGTTTCGTTTCTAGTGCTTCCACCTTCAATTACTACTATTTTTGTGGTATCAGCAATAAAACTATTAATAATATCCTTGCTAAATTCCATCCAAATTTTCGGAACAATGACTAACACCTCATCAATACTAGGGTTCATTAAAAATTGTTCTAATGTATGAATAATTATCGGCTTATTGCCCAACATCAAAAATTGTTTAGGCTTATCAGTGTTCCCCATTCTCGTTCCACTGCCACCCGCTAATATCTCGGCATAAATCATCTTTTTACCCTCTTTCTAACAAGTTAATTCTAGCATACCGAATACTCTTTATCAACGCACCAACCTTGTTTTCTCTATTAAAAAATGTCAGCATTAGCCAACATTTTCGAGTAATATTAATTCGTTGTTTCAGTATCCCTCATAAACTTTTCATATGCAGCAACAACCTTCTTTGGTTTGCCTTGCATTTTGATGACACCATCGTGCAACCATAAAACTTCATCGCATAATTCCAATAGCGTCTCCGAACTATGGGAAACAATCAATACAGTCCGGTTAGTGTCGCTAATAATTTCCTTCATTTTGTTATAACTTTTCTCTTTAAATTGAATATCACCCACACTAAGTACTTCATCAATTAGCGATATATCCGTTTCTAACACCGCAGTAATTGAGAAAGCAAGTTTGGAGTGCATACCACTTGAATATGTTCTTACTGGTTTATAGACAAAAGAACCTAGTTCGGAGAATTCAATAATATCATCTACTTTTTTGCTTATTTCTTCTTGAGTAAATCCTAGCAACATTCCTGAAAGAAATATGTTGTCATATCCGCTCAACTTGGGATTAAAACCCACCCCAATAGATAATAGCGAGATGGAATTACCATGTAAATCAATTGCTCCACCATCGGCAGCAAAAATACCAGCCATTGCTCTTAATAAAGTTGATTTGCCACTTCCATTCTTGCCAACTATTCCTAGGATTTGGCCTTTTTCCACTTCAAAAGAGATACCTTTTACTGCTTCATGCAATTCTATTTTCTTAGTGAATAGACTTAGAATCGAACGCTTAATTGATACTTTACGTAAAATTCGGTAACTAATACTAAGATTCTTAACTGAAATTGACGATTCTTTCATCATTACACCACCTTCGCATAACTATTTTCGTATTTGCGAATCAAATAAATACCAACTGACGAAAATACTAGACCAATAACAAACCAAATACCAAGCCACAACAAATCTGCTTGCGTGCTATAAAGCAAAATGTTACGGTATTGCTGCATTATAAACGCCACTGGATTCAGTTTTAATAACAAACTAGAAATCCATGGGTGATCTACCAATCTTGTTCCAATGTCATAAAATACTCCTGAAAGATAGAAAACTAATTTAAGTAAAATCTCTGTAACATAAGCTAAGTCCTCAACAAAAACACCAAAATGCATTAGTATGCACGCACAACCAAAGACAAGGGTAATTAGCACTGTTGTTACAGGAATAAAATAGATAAACGCAAACCAAGAAACACGAACTTGGAACACAAGCATTAAAATAAATACCAAAATAAAGGCAATAAACATTTTAAATAAAAAGACACCCATTTTTTCTAGAACCAAAATATACTTTGGAACATATACTTTAGTAATAACTCCTTTGTTTTGTCGAATTAGTGTAACACTTTGAGTCATTGTCTTGTTGAAAAAATTCCAAGTTGTTAAACCAATAAAACAAAAAACTGGAAAATATGGTACATCGGCTCCAAAAACTACTATTGTAATAAAAGTATAAATAAGCATAAAACAAATTGGATCTAGTAACCACCACAAAGCACCAAGGTATGAATCAGACACCTCAGAATTTAGTTCAGCCTTGACAGCATAGATGGTATATTTCCAATATTTTCTTAAGTTTGTAATAAAGAGCTTCATAAATTTCCTCCGCCAATCAATTCTAGCATAAACAAATATGAATTTCAAAACAATCATAACTATAGATTTGTAACGCTAACTAATAATTTTTACTCACTTCAGCAATTACTGCCTCCAAATATTCAAGCGACTGATACCCCGGAATATAACCAAGCATTTCATAGTCTTTGGAAACAACGAAACTCATTGGGTAACCACTGACTCCAAACTTACCTGCTATTATTCCATTCGCATCAATCAAAACAGGAAAAGATATATTGTTTTCATCCAGATATTTCTTGATTTCTTCTTTGGTCTCCGTAGTCACTACCAACACACTGACTATTTCAACTTCATCGTTATTTCGGTGCAATTCTTCTAAGTTCAGCATTTCTTGTTTACAATAAGGACACCATGTAGCCCAAAAAGTTAGTATCAACGTTTTACCTTTATAACTACTGAGTTTATGCAAATTACCATCAATATCATTTAATTCAACCTCAGGTATAGCATTTTCATTACTCATCGCAACTTTGTTTCCACTTTCACTTACACCTAAATACGTAGTGTAAACCCCCATTACTAGTAAAATTACTGCCCCAATTTTAACAACCATTGGTAAAATGTGTTGTTTTTTCTTAAGGAAGTTAAGGGTCTGACTTGTAAATATCCCCAGCACTAAAAATGGAATCACAAATCCTAGAGAGTATACAAAAACATAGAACCAACCAACTTGCGAAGTGGATACTAGCAGTAGAATGCTTGAGAGTGCCGGACCTACACAAGGAGTCCAAGTAAAACTAAATAGAAACCCTAAAATAAACGCAGGTACCATTCCCATGTGATTAGGGTTGAAACTAAAAGGTAATTTGAATTCTCTATCTAAAATTGAAACCTTGATAATCCCTAACTGAAATAAGCCTAAAACAATAATCATAATACCAGCGATTATTTTGAAAGCAGTTTGATATTCTAAAAATACTTTGCCCAAAGCTGTGAAGGTTAAGCCTAGTAGTAAAAATGAAAAAGATATGCCTAGTACAAAACAGATAGTCTGTAACAATACCTTTTGTCGTTGATAAATCTTTTCTCCATTTTCGTCGATGCTAGTGGCATTGCCACTTAAATAACCAAAATACAATGGTAGCAACGGAATAACACAAGGTGAAAAGAAAGAAATTAAACCTTCTATAAAAACCATCACTATTGATAAATTATTGAAATCTAAAATACTATGCATCCTTCTTCCTTCTTTCCATGTCCATAATCATACTCTCGAAAAGCCCAACAAACTCGCCGACTTTATCCTTCACACTTTCGGTGATAAAGGTTTCGTGAAAAATGTTTACAGGTTTTTCAATTGGCATCAACTTGTAATTAGGCTCAATGTCCAAAACCCTTTCCAAATCTGGTTCCAACACAAATTTCCTGAAAAGGTGATAGTTTTCCTTCTCGTATTTACTAAAGGCCTCTGCATATGACACATGAACTGGGTTAGTATCATTGTCATAATCATACATACAGATAGTGCCTATACCAATAGCATTTAAGAAAACAAAGTAAAAAGGCATTGTTCCTTTTCCTAAACACCCCAAATAATTAACCATTAAATCCCGACTCCAATCAGGATGAAAGATTTGTTCAATATAATCAAATAATACATCTTCGCTACTGCCTTCACCTAAAACCATATATTTTGAAAACATTATGGTGAAAATCTCATCTCTTAATACACTAGCTAAATAAATCCTTGTATAATTATCCACTACATTGGAAAGTCCATAATCAACTTGTTTGGAATTGGAGAAACGGTGGCGTAAAAAAGGACTGCCGCTATAGAATTCTTGTACTTTCTTCACTATTTCTATCGCATTTGGCTGCTTGATTATTTGCTTATTATCAACTGTTTCCAAGCGGGCAACTTGCTCAACATCAGTAAATAGGTTATTGACAATTATCTCTGAATTAGTGGACATAATCAAAATACTACCCGAATCTAATAAACGCCTAAATAGAACGCAGGTTTCCCTAACTAGTAAAGGATGTGCAAATTGTTCAGGCTCATCTACTAGGATAATCATTTTCTCTTTTTGAGCCAATTTAGTTAATAAGGCTAGCATGACCAAACGTTGATAAGATAAAACGTAAATATCCGTATCTATCACTAAACAACTGATACAAGATATTCTTTCTTTTATACTATTATAATATTGATTTGAAAAAGTTTCTTTCACTAAACCATCCAACTCTTCTTCCCATTGGCTTTCATCAGCAGAAAAAACTCTTCTGACAATATCTTTATTCATTGTGGTCTGATTTTTCAAGAATAATGAATAAGTAGTAAAATCCTCACTCAGATGCATTTCATAATTA
>JGI994J12354_10001639_pt1 | contig 22522 bp, 17 predicted proteins | sample IntmicLarv3ML3BL_FD_12354 | JGI IMG/M metagenome (IMG submission 12354) | reverse complement strand
TTTTGTATGCAGGATCATAATTCTTTTGTTTGTTTACCATATTTTAATATCATCTATTGTATTATAATTGATATTCAATCTGTCAACAATAGGTGGACTGGGTCAAAATTGTTTGATAACTGCTCCTTGATAATATGATAAAAGGATTTCTTTGTAGTCTCGTCCCTTTTTTGCCTGTCCGATAGCCCCTACCTGGCACATGCCTAACCCATGACCATATCCGGCACCGTAAATAGTAAAGCTATTTTTATCATTGCTTGAAACTATCACTATACCTGAAGATTTAAGATCAAAAAAGAGTTTCCTTATATTGCTGTCGCCATTTATGGTAATCTTTCCTAAAGTTCCGACAACTTCCAAAGAACTGACTCTGCCTCCAGGCTCACGTTTTAAAATATTAAAGCCGATTACATTTCCTGTGGTTGTTTTTTGCGGAAATTTTTCAGTAAATTCTGCAAACGTAAAAGTTTTTGTCCAGCGGTAATGAGCGGCGAAACTTGTATTTGGATGATTGCAATTTCCATCAAATGAACCTGTATAATATTTCTTCCATTCTTCCTCATTTTTCGGCCTTTCCGCGCCGCAGTCGTTTACACTTACTAAGTAATGCGCTCCGTTTGATGCGGTTTCGGTAAATCCACCGCAGGTTGAGAAAAACATAGCGTCAACTATTTTGTTATTTTTATCGTACAGCACCTCATTTAAGGTATCTTTCACTGCTTTTACAGTTGAAGAAGTTTCATATAAATACCCGTTGTAAACTTGACTCATAACTGTATCATAAACATCAAATTTTTGTGTGAGATATCTTCCTATCTTTGCCGCGGCATAAGAGCGCGCCGCAACAGCCTGAGTTTTCAACGCTTCATCAGGCTGAGAGGAACCTATTTCAGCGGCAACCACACTGTAAAGATATTCATCCAGATCAACCTTATTAATCAACATTATTTTTCCGTCTTTATTTATATGAACTTCTATCGCTCCTCGATAAGTATTATATTTCTTAGCCGGATTGATATCCGCTTTTATGAGCGGCGCCTCGTCATCTTTAAGTCCGCCGCTAAGAGGGGCGAAGACAAAAGAAGTGCCTCCGCTGTCAACAGTTTTGTCTTCACATGTATACATCAACTTATTTTGATAAGGAGTAACAGTTATCGGTGAACTTTTCTCAGTCAATGTTATGTAAGCCTCTCCGACTAATATCTTTATACCGCTCACACTGCTTATCGCCGCGCTGCTCAAATTATCCGCGAGAAGCACTCTTATAACTGCCCCAAATGAAAAAAGGTTAGCGAAAATAACTATCGCGGCGCATACAGCTATTTTTTTAATCATTATCATTTTCCTCACGATGGCGGCATCCGCACGGTTTCAAAAAACACTTAGGACACCCGTTTTCGTATTTAGAAAATAATACTTCATCTAAATCTATCTGTAAGACTGACGCCAGACTTAGCAACCAAGCGTACACATCGGCAAACTCTTCACGTATATTTTCTTCATCTTTGCTTCTTACAGCGCGCGACAGCTCGCCGACTTCTTCCAAAAGCCAGATGTAGTTATCCTGCCAAAGACGCTTTTCATCTTTAACCAAAAAAATATCTTCTATTAATTTCTGCGCTTCACTCTTGTTCATATTTTTTAAAGTAAAACCTCTGGCTATTTTAATATTTATCAGTCCTAAACGGCGTGACCGGCAGTTCTTCTGAGTTAAACAGATTGCATATCGGGTCAGCCTCAAAAGCATACCTTACAGCTGTCGGGCTTTTAACACTGTCACTCCAAACTATGATCTTATCGCCCTCTATTTTAGCGTCAGCGTCTAAAAATTGCTTATCATCGCCGGCTATTTTAAAACTCAAAATATCATCTCCCTTGACTTCAAATCCAGCGTAAACATAGTCAAAGTTTAAGATCGCTTTGCTGCCGTCAATCTCCATAGACCTAAATACCGGACCTTTTAACGCTATATCTTTAAAATCATAATCATGGTTGAGAGCTAAACGCGCGAGCCGCGAGCCGACATCATGTTTGTTTGTCGGATGAATATCACAACTGTCGCCGATATCAATAATCGTTGTCATATCGCAGTTTTTTACCGACTTAGTTGTCATATACTGGCTTTCGCGTAAAATAGCCCAGTTATAAAACTGCTCTCCTATCTGCATGGTATTAAAGTTTGCCAACTCAACTATATAAAACGGAAAATCGCCGACATCAAATTTTTGTCTCCAATCAGCTATCATAGTCGGTAGCTTTACACGATATGAGAGCGCGTCTTCTTTGCTCTCCGCGTTGCTCTCACCTTGATACCAGATAACGCCGGATATAGCGTAAGGAGCTATCGGGTCTATCATGGAACGGCAAAGCGCATAAGGAAGATTTGGATTTTCAGGTCCGGGCGGAGTGTACGGAGCTTTAGGCATAGAAGCGTTATAACCGTAGTCTTGCTCTATTATATACTTCCACTCACCGCTTATATCTATACGATCGTTCTCGTCTCCGTTAGCGACTGACAGGTACATAAGGTTTTTATCGCCGTTTACAAATCCCGCGCTGAAAATATTAGAAAATACTCGCACAGCTATAAGTGACAGTCCTTCTCTGACTATCTCTTTTGGCACAAGATATTTTCTTGGAGTTGCCCATGAATTTCTGTTATCTTCTATTCGCATTGATCCTACTAAAGTATTATTAAAATATGTCACATCGGACTTATCAACAGCGGTTAGGTGCAGTATTAAGTCCTTTTCAGCAAAATGAAGAGGGATATTTACTAGCTTTCTGAACCATACCACTCCGTGATGCTCTATGCCTTGGTCAAACCAGTTAGAAGGGACATCTATTGTTTTCAGATCATCATCTTGATATCCGGAGCTCGCGTAACCGGCAGAGTAGCCTATATTTGAAATATCAATACTGTTTGTAGCGAAAGCGGTTGTTTTTTTCCAGTTGGACATTATAGTTTCGTAAGCCTGTTTTGGATTTCCTATAGTTGACATATACGCCTCATATTCATCAGCTATCTCTTTTAGCATTGGGACGCTCTCCATAGCTTCTTTACCGGTCCATGCCTCAATAATGGTACCGCCCCAAGAGGAGTTTATGATACCAACAGTTATGTTTAGCTCTTCACGAAGTTTTTTAGCGAAATAGTATCCAACAGCGCTAAAAGCGAGCGATGTCGCCTCACTCGAACGCTCCCAATAACCACAGACATCTTCTAAAGGATCATAAGTCGCTATGTGCGCGACATTAAACAAACGCAGATAATCATCCTTTGCTTCTTTAGCGTCTTCACGTCCGTTCGCGGAGCTATTTAACTGCCACTCCATATTGCTCTGACCGCCGCAAAGCCATACTTCTCCAACCATAACATCTTTAAATATAACAGTATCAATGCCGTCCGTAATAATCATCTCATAGGGTCCGCTAGCCGGCAACGGCGATAAAGCCGCTAAAAACATCCCATCTTGAACGTCAGCGGTTATATGTTCATCACCAAGAGTAACTGTTACTTTATTTTTACTTTTCCCCCAAACTTTTATCGGCACATTACGGCGCAAAACCATATGATCGCCAAATATGGAAGGAATTTTCAACTCTCCGCTTATAGTAGTCATCGTTAGTATCCCCTATTATTTTTTACATCTTATTACTATATTATAACATTTCTTTTATCTATTAATCAAATATTTTCAACTGATCTTCGGTTAATTTGATATATTCTCCGACATTTAGGCTGCCGAGCGTCACTTGTCCGATCCTTATCCTTTTGAGCTCTTTTACCTTAAAGCCAAAATAGTAAAATATTCTCCTCACTTCTCGGTTGCGTCCTTCTGTTATAACCAGTCTTACAGTTGAACTATTTTCATTTGAAGAGATTATCTTTACCTGTTTAGGCTTGACTTTTCCATCGTCAAGATTTATACCTTGTAAAAGTATTTTCTCGTGATTCTCAGTAAATGTTCCGTCAAAAACCGCTTCGTATTCTTTTTCTATCTCATGTTTTGGATGCGCTATTTTGAATGTAAGGTCTCCGTCATTGGTAAGAATGATAAGCCCGGTTGTGTCTTTATCCAGCCTTCCCACTGGATGAAGTCCGGGGATTTTAGGCATTAACTCTAAAACTGTTTGTCTGTTTCTCTGATCACTGCAAGTTGAGAGGTAGCCTGCGGGCTTATTTAATATAAACGCCATGCGCTCATACTTTAGTTCAACCGGTTTATTATCTACTGATATCTCATCGCGCTCCGACACTTTAGAGCCCAGTTCGGTGACAGGAATTCCGTTGACCTTTACCCGTCCATCCTCTATAAGCTTTTCAGCTTTCCTTCTCGACGCTACTCCGGCGTTTGCCAGTACTTTTTGCAGTCGTTGCATAGACCCTTACCCCTATAATTAAAATAACTAAAGCAAGAGAAGCGGCAACAACTATCTTGCCCCATAACTTGACATAAGATACTTCAACACTGCTCAGCGCGACAGCGCTTCGCCTACTCAAAACATCATCGCCTTTTAAGAGTACTATATCTCCCGGCAAAACATCACCTTTCAGTATAGGCGCGGACGGAGTTTTTCCCTCATATCTGACAATAATTTTTTCATCTTTTGAAGCCAACTCCTTTGGGACATACAAGGTCTTATCAACTCCGACTAAAAGATCAGTCTTGCCGTTTTTTATACTTATCTTCGCGCCGGCAATATCTGTATTATCCGCGGCTACAACATAACTATTTCTAAATCCGTAAGACAATATATCCGCTGATTCATTAAAATACTCCGGAGTAGAACCGAGCACAACGGCTATAAGTCTCAGCCCATCTCTTTCCGCTGCCGATATCAAACATCTGCCGGCTTTTTGTACATATCCGGTCTTTAAACCTATCCCCTTAGCGTCCGGCACACCTGGGATCTTTATACTGAGCATCTTATTCTTATTCTTAAGCGTGACTTCTCCTCTCGGTTCAGCCTTTATAACTACAGCTTCAGGGTATCCCATATACGCTGTTTCCGTTATTAATGAACAGTTCTGGTAAACATATCGTCCTAAAACGACAAGATCACGCGCTGAAGAATAATGATTTTCGTCATAGAGTCCGTGACTGTTGACGTAGTGAGTATTAGTCATGCCAAGTTCTAAAGCTCGTTTATTCATAAGCTCAACAAATTTATCTTCTGAACCGCACAAATACTCTGCCATAGCAACCGCCGCTTCATTTGACGATACTATAAGCGCGGCTTTAAAGAGGTCGCCAAAAAGCACAGTCTCACCTTCACGCAGGTAAGAACTCCCCTCTGTCTCACCGGCCTTTTTGCTGACAACCACTCTATCGCCAAATTTATCTTTGCCTTCTTCAAGCGCTATAACAGCGGTCATCACTTTTGTTGTGCTTGCCATAGGCAGTTTTTTATCCGGATTTAATGAGTATAGCACTGTCCCGGTGTCTTGATCCATCAAGATAGCGGCTGCAGCACTAAGGGAAGGAAAAGGGTTTTCCGCGGCAAAGGTAACGGCCGGGAAGAAAAAAACAACTGATATAAAAAGTATAAAAAAATTAAATCGATATATATTTTTCATTTGAAAGATTTAACCGTATGGTGATACATAATATTATACACGTTTTATTATCCTTTTGCAATAGTTTTTCTCGATATGAAAAACCGCTCGATTTTCATCGTCATGCTCTTATTTTTTCATATTTTGCGGTTAAATTTAACTGATTTGGAATATTTTAAAAAAATAATGCTTTAAATTTTGTAATATAATGATTTTTTACAGAGAATTAAAATTTATAGATTGACAAAAGGATAATTATACTTTATAATTTTTTTTGACGATAATATTTTTGCTCATTTCCATTTGAGACAAATATAAAAAATCAACTAACATTAGTGAGGATTATTAAGATGACTATGAGATCATGGGTAGCAGACTTAAAAGCTGCTCCAAGAAAAAAAGCATTGCCTGTTCTGTCTTTTCCAACTATCAGCCTTATGGGAATAACTGTCAAAGAGCTTATAGGGGACAGCAATATCCAGGCTAAAGGTATGAAGATGATTGCCGACCGTGTGGACTCTGCCGCGTCGGTCAGTATGATGGACCTTTCTTTAGAGGCTGAGGCGTTTGGCTGTGACATTCGACTGTTTGACGACGAAGTGCCGACTGTTACATCTCCTGTTATTTCAAGCGAGGAAGACGCTAAAAACATACGTATTCCTTCTATCGGAGAAGGCCGCACAGGAAGATATATTGAGGCTATCGGAAAAGCAAAAAAGCTTATAACTGACCGTCCGGTACTTGCCGGCGTTATCGGTCCTTTTTCACTTGCCGGTCGTCTGATGGACGTTAATGAAGCGCTTGTAAACTGTTATGCCGAGCCTGACATGGTTCACGAAACTATGAAAAAAGTAGTACCTTTTTGTATAGAGTATATGGAAGCGTACAAGAAAATCGGCGCTAACGGCGCTGTCATGGCTGAACCGCTCACAGGAATGCTCTCACCTGAACTCGCCGCTGAATTTTCTGAACCCTATGTCAAACAGATTATGGACGCTGTAAGAGAAGAAGATTTTATCGTTCTCTACCACAACTGCGGCGACAATACCATAAAAATGGTAGACTCTATTTTGAAAGTCGGAGCTGATGGCTACCACTTTGGAAACGCTATCAAAATGAAAGAGATGCTCTCCCACATACCGTCAGACATACTCGCTATGGGAAATATAGACCCGTCAAGCCAATTTAACATCGGAACACCTGAGTCTATCTATCAAGCGACTATAGATCTTATGATTGAATGCTGTGATGAATATCCAAACTTTGGTATATCCTCCGGCTGTGACATCCCGCCGAGCAGTCCGTGGGAAAACATTGACGCCTTCTTTAAAGCTGTTAAAGATTTTTATGACGCTAAAAACGTCTAAAAATATTTTACTTTAAAAAATGTAACAAAAAAACTGACAGCGCTTATTTTATATTAAATAAGCGCTGTCAACTTTAATTTTACCAAAACTTTTATTTAAAACTTAAAACGGATTTTCGCCTTTATAAAGTATACCTTCAGGAAGCGGAGCTTTTACATTATCAACTCCTAACATATAAAGCGCGTCAAATAGTACTTTGCCGCATTTTGAAAATCCAACTGCCGCGTGGTGCGGATAATTTCCGGCAACCAGCACATGACGGTAAAATCTGGCAAAGTTAGGAATACCAAAAACTCCGATAGAACCAAAACTTTTTGGATCCATATCAATAATATTTCCTTCAGCTATATAACTCGACAACTTACAGTCAGATGAAGACTGTAAACGGAAAACAGTGGTCGCTCCCGGGCGAAGAGTACCTTCTATAGTACCGCGGGTAATATCAGGCTCGCCGCAGTTCTCAAGCCCGCGGTTCATGATAAGCTGATATTTAAGCGCGCAGTCAGTCATACAGCTTGTAGCTGTATTTCCGCAGTGAAATCCCATAAACAGATCTGCGGGTGAAGCCTCTTTTAGGTCATTACCGGCTATCATATCGTTTGGCACAGTATTATTAATATCGAGCAGGGTTGCGGGAGTCATGGAAGCCAGTTGAACCATATATTCGCTGAGTGCGCCGTAAAGGTCAACTTCACAAGCAACAGGTATGCCGCGCTTTGCCAGACGAGAGTTCACATAACATGGAACAAAACCGAATTCAGTCTGGAACGCCGGCCAGCATTTATTAGCGAAAACAGCGTAATCACATGCTCCGAGATGCGCTTTATAATAACGCATAAGAGCTACTTCAAATCTCGCGATACGGGGAAGAACATCAGGATAATTATTTCCGCTGCCAAGCTCTTCTGTCATATCTTTTATAACTTTAATAACCTCTTCGTCGTCTTCTTTTACTGAATTGTATTCGACAAGCAGGTCAAGCTCACTGTTTTCCATAACTTCAACACCGAGGTCATACATAGGTTTAACCGGAGCGTTACAAGCGTAAAAATCTTCCGGACGCGGACCAAAACCGATAATTTTAAGATTTTTAACTCCTATCACTACGCGCGCTACATTGATAAAATGTTTGATATCACAAACGAGCTCAGTTGGTATTTTGGTAGGAATTTCCGGAATATGAACGCGCACATTACGAAGCGCGAAATTATAAGAGGCGTTTAACACACCGCAGTAAGCGTCGCCGCGGTCATTCATAAGTCCATCGCCGTGCTCTTCAGCTGCCGCGATAAGTCCGACAGGTCCGTCAAATCTTTTCGCGAAAATGCTTTCAGGTCCTTCTGGTCCAAAATTGCCAAGATAGATCATAGCGGCGTTTGCGCCGGCAGATGCTGCTTCTTCAAGCGCTTTTAAGGTATCTTTTTCATTTTCAATAATAGTTTTAAGCGCGATAACATTAACGCCTGCAGCGTCACAAGCAGCTTTTACAGCGTTTAAACGAGATTCAGATAATGACATAGGGAAGCAGTTGCGGCTGACTGCTACTATAGCCAGCTTTACTTCCGGGGTGTTAATAAGATTCATAAATTTTACCTCAATATATTATTATTTTATTTTTGTTATAATAATAAATTTCCGCCGGCAAATAAAAAAATGAACGCCGGCATTTTTTACAAATAATATTGTACATTATTTATAAACAATTTGCAAGTGTTTTATAATTTCCGCGTACTTTATAAGCAAGCGATTTTTTTAGTATAACGTTAAGGCTGAAAATATAACCGTTTACGCGGTTTTCACAAGTTTTCGCAAGTTAAAATTAGATTTCGCCTTATATTTTAAGTCCAAATCAAAATCAGTGAACCAAGCAATCCCTTTGCCATCAAGGACAAGCTCAAGATTTATAAGATAATCAAAATGTTCTTTCGGCACCTTTAACTCCGGCAACGTTACTTTTATCCAGTCTTGTGTACCGTTTATCGGCTCAGTGAGAATCGGCTCCGCCCATTCGCAATGCGGCTCAGGGTGCCAAACAAAAGTAAAATAATTCATACGGATATACGCGCCTTTACCGACAACACCTTCAGTTTTTATATATGCGGTGATATTTAACGTTGACTCTTCAGGTATTTGAGTTGGCGGCTCAATAGACCAAACAGTCTCAAAATCCTCTTCATTTGTTATGCGAAGCGAACCTTTTTCTTTACAGCCAACCTTTTTATCCCACACTTTCACCGGCGGATTTGGCCTAAAATAAGAGCTGTCATCTATATCATTTATTTTTACTCTCTCTGTACAAGAATTAAAACCCAAATGTATAGACGGATAGTCATGCGTTTTTAAATTATCTTCGTTTACAGGTATTTGTTTAGCCGCGCTAAGCAGATTATCAGCATCTGACGGTAAAATCGCGGTAACAATATACTGCGCGGTTAAAGAATTTCCGGGTTTAAATACCCCGTCCGCGACACGCAACAAGCAATGAAGATCATAATACATATCGCAAATAGCCCAGTCCGTAACCGCGTTGCTGTAAGTAACCTGTACAGTGTAACATTTTTCCGGACAAGGTTCTCCAAAAAATCCAGCGATATTTCCGCCTTGCAGTCCAAGCTCTTCTATTTTAGCAGAGTAATGCATAGCGTGTTGATGCGGGAAAGCCCAAAAATCACCGCTTTTATCCTCAATCAATGTATGACTGTACAGTTTTTCACGTTCAAATAACATACAGCGGCCTACGCCATGCGGGTAAAGATTATTATACTCAACGCTGTTCATTGCTATATCTCGTTCCGCTATGGAAGTGATAGTTGTATCTAATTTCCACTGATAGAGCGATCCTTCTTCGCAGACATAAAGAAGCGCTTTGGTAACTGACTTAAAAGTATTGTCATCACTATACGAAACAGCGGTTATCAAAAGTTCAGTTTGTCCGTTTGTAAGTTCAAACTCTATTTCACTCAAAAAAGTTGCCGGAGTTTTTGAGACAAGCTCTATTTTAAACCCATTAATATAAGAAAGATGAGGCTCTTTTTTCAGCTCAGTAATAGTTTCGCCGCGATCGACAGTAAAATGCAGCAGCCAATCAATTATCCCTTGTGACGAGATAACAGCAACAGTTTTTTCGTTATCATTAATGGTATAACATTTGCCGCCAATATCATTAACAGTAAAATTTGGTTTGTACATACTTTTTTCTACCTCTATTATATTATAACATATTTATTTATTTTAAGGGTATCTATAAAAATTTCTTTACGTGGGCTTGCGAGATATTTTTTTTGTGAGACGCGAATAATATGTTATAAGCATACCAAGCGTGTATGTAATAATATATTGGACGCTAGTATCAGAAAAATTTGCCGTAAAACCGTGTGAACGAGGTTTTTAGAGATGCCTTTAAGTTATTTTGCGGTAAATCAAAGAAAAGGCTGCATTGAATATGTAGAAAAAAACTGATAGGCGATAAGCCGGATTCTGTCTAGGTAGTTTATCTATCTTGGGACTAATGTTACCACAGCCCTCATTCGCGAGACACCCGAATATCTAAAAGCAGGACTACTCTTTGTTATATCTAAATAACTGTATTCCTATCGTCTCTTGCTCCGCATAGGGTTTACAAAGCCAGCCTGTCACCAGACTGCTGGTGGCGCTCTTACCGCACCCTTTCACCCTTACCTGAAAAAAATATTCAGGCGGTTTACTTTCTGTTGCACTATTTCCGTCAGGTCACCCTGCCTTGCCGTTAACAAGTATGCTGTCCTTGTGGAGTCCGGACTTTCCTCTCTTATCCTAATATTATTTATTAGAAAACGAGCAAACTACTGCCTATCAGTATACCATTATTATACTATTTTCGGTGCGATTTTGCAATAGCTGTTCATCAACCGATAACAATATCGTCAAAGAGCGAACGGCTGATATTTTTAACGGACAATACGCCAAATTCCCCATCGTATCCGGGGATGAAGTTAAGTTTCTCTTCCCTCATATCGCGGATAACTTCAGCTAAAATCGGTCTTCCGCTCACCTTTTCAATATCTTTTAGAGAAACTTTACGTAAAATATAAAACTCTGTGCCGAGTTTATCAATCATTTTTCTGTACTCGGTTTCAACTTTTTTACTTGCCGAACCGACATTATAAATTAACCCAAGAAGTTCTTTTAAGGGAACTATTACCTCATACTTTTTAGCGCCGGGATGAGTTTCACCCGGTTTTCGGTCAGCGATTTCAGCCACACGATAGTTCACTCCGAGAGTAAGCGGTTTTTTGCAAATAGGACATATACCGTTTGTTGCCTTTGTCATCTCAGCGTTTTCACTTAAATAATCGCAGGCACGGTGACCATCGCCAAAATATTTCCCCTCTTCAGGAAAGAACTCTATAGTTCCTTTTAAGTTATCATTTTCTTTTTTTAGCGCGCTCAACATATTCGCGTAACTTTTTTCGCCGCGAAACAGAGTTGCTTCACGCCCTAATTTTCCAAGACTATGCGCATCAGAGTTACTGACGAGTGAAAATTTATCAAGTGAAGATACCTGCCAATTCATCGGTGGATTAGAAGACAAACCGGTTTCAAGCGCGTAAATATACGGCGTCAAATCTTTATAGCATTCTTCTATAGAGTCATACCCGCTTTTTGACCCCAAAACCGCAAACCACGGCGTCCAGATATGCGCAGGGATTAAGATGTTTTCGCTGTCTGCTTCAAGTAACATTTCAAGCAAATTTTTAGAAGTAATACCAAGTATAGGGCGACCGTCGCTCGTTATGTTACCTATATTCCCAAGCGCCTTTGAAAACCTTTTTGCCGCATCTAAGTTCTTTAACACCACAACGTGATGAATCTTCCGCGTTTTATCGCCGTCTTTATAAATAGTAGATATTTCGCCTGACAGCATAAAATTAATGGACGGACAGTCTTTATTTATGATGTACTTATCTTTTAAAAAGTATAATCCATTATCATTTTGCTTTAATTTTTCATCGCACTCTTCTATCACAGCGGGGTGGGTAATATCTCCTGTCGCGACAATATCAATTCCTTTATTTTTACACGCGTCGTCAATAGTATCTAAAGAAATAGCTTTCGACGTTGCCCGTGAATGGGAGCTATGAATATGAAAGTCAGCTATAAATTCGTTATTCGTCATACTATAATTAAAGTCGCTTTCCCATAAAGTTTTGTCAACGCGGTATTCAAGTTTTAGTCCTCAAGTCTCAAAACGCTCATAAACGCTTCTTGCGGAACCTCTACAGAGCCAATAGCTTTCATACGCTTTTTGCCCGCTTTTTGTTTTTCAAGCAGTTTACGTTTGCGGCTTATATCACCGCCGTAACATTTTGCGATAACATCTTTACGGTACGGCCTTACTGACTCGGCCGCGATAACTTTGCCGCCAATAGCCGCCTGTATACGTATTTCAAGCTGCTGACGCGGTATAACTTCCTTTAATTTTTTAACCATAGCGCTGCCGCGATGATAAGCGCGTTCACGCGGACTTATAAAAGAAAGAGAATCCACCTGATCATTATTCACCAAGATGTTAACTTTACACAAATTTCCGACACGGTATCCGTCAAACTCATAGTCAAACGAAGCATAACCCTTGGTACGAGACTTTAACTGATCGAAAAAATCAAGTAAAATTTCACCAAGCGGAAAATCGTAATGCATGATAACACGTCTTGTTCCCGCGTACTCCATTGATTGATAAACTCCGCGCCGTTCTGTTGCTATTTCCATACAAGCGCCGATAAAATCGCTTGGAGCTATTATTTTCGCCGCTACAAACGGCTCTTCAACTGTCTGTATATGGTCAGCGGTCGGCATATTAGCCGGATTATCAACCATAATAGTTTCGCCGGCAGTCGTTATAACACGATAAACAACACTTGGAGATGTGGCGACTATATCTATATTATATTCACGCTCAAGCCTCTCTTGAACTATCTCCATGTGCAAAAGTCCCAAGAAACCGGCGCGAAAACCAAACCCTAAAGCGGTAGAACTCTCAGGCTCAAAAGTTATCGCTGCATCATTTAACTGCAACTTTTCTAACGCTTCTCGCAGTACGCTGTAGTCTCCGCTGTCAGTGGGATACATACCGCAAAACACCATAGGCTTTGCTTCTTTAAAGCCCGGAAGCGGTTCTTTCACACAACTATTTTCTTCGATAATAGTATCGCCGACAGCCGCATCGCCAATGTTCTTTATTCCGGCTGAAATATACCCAACTTCTCCGGCGACGAGTTCATTAGTCGGCTGCATACCAAGGGTAAATCTACCGACTTCTTGCACTTCAAAAACTTTGCCGGTTGAGAACATTTTTATCCTTGTGCCGGCCTTTACTACTCCGTCACGCACCCTTACATAAGCTATGATGCCGCGATACGGATCAAAATGAGAATCAAAAATAGCCGCTCTTAGCGGAGAAGAGGAATCACCTTCCGGCGGCGGAACCTTTTCTACAACCGCCTCTAAGATATCTTTTATTCCTATCCCTTCTTTTGCGGAAGTCAAAATAGCGTCATCTCCGGGGATCGCAAGTCCGTCCTCTATCTCTTCGCTTACTCTATCAGAGTCAGCGCTCGGGAGATCTATTTTATTAATAACAGGTATCAAACTCAGTCCGACTTCATTAGCTAAGATACAGTTCGCTACAGTCTGAGCTTCAACTCCTTGCACAGCGTCAACAACTAACAGTGCTCCTTCACACGCGGAAAGCGACCGCGATACTTCGTAATGAAAGTCAACGTGACCGGGAGTATCTATTAAGTTCAGCTCATACTCTTTGCCGTCATCAGCCTTATAGGTTATCGCGACAGCGCTCGCTTTTATGGTAATACCACGCTCACGCTCTAACTCCATTGAGTCCAAAATCTGGTTGGCGTTATTGCGGTCGTTCATCACCCCTGTATATTCAAGCAGCCTATCGGCTATAGTTGATTTTCCGTGGTCTATATGAGCAATTATACAAAAATTGCGTATTAAATTTTTATCTATCATCGCGGTCAGCATATATTATAAACGATTTTCTTTATTTTTTCAAGTTTTTGGGCGTTTAAAGGAGATTAACAAACAACATCTTGGTAATCAAAAATATCTGTTCTTTAGTGCTCTAAACTATTTCGTTCATAATTGCAAAATTTATATATTAAAAAAAGATTGGTGAAAAAATGACAAAAACGAAAAAATATTTGACGAAAAGCGGAAAAGTGTATATAATATATAAATATAATAAGCAAGTAAGGCGGAGAATACAGACCATCTATGACAAAAATTTTTGAGAGAATATATATTGCCGGGTTTGGCGGACAGGGCGTGTTAAAGTTAGGATTGACACTTGTTGAAGCTGCTATGGACGAAGGACGGGAAGTTGTATGGACACCGGCATACGGACCGGAAACTCGAGGCGGATCTTCATTTTGTACAGTTATTATTTCCTCTGACAAGATAGGTTCCCCGATAGTTGACGAAGTAGAAACCGGCATAGTTCTTGACCAGCCATCTCTTGACAAATACCATAACCGCATAAAAAAAGGCGGCATTATGATATATAACAGTTCGCTCGTTGAAGTTACAAATAAACGAGATGACATTACTTACTATCATATGCCGGCAAATACCATAGCTGAGGAACTTGGAAATGAAAAAATACTCAATATGGTCGTACTTGGTGCGCTTTTGAAACTTACCCCTATATGCACATCTGAATCTATTATAAAGGCTATCACTAAAGCTATTTCTGAGAGAAATAAACACCTCATTCCACTTAACGAAAAAGCGCTTGTAAAGGGAAGTGAAAGACTTATAAAAGAATAACATCCATCTATTTTAAATACAGCAGGAAGTTTTAGCTATGGATAAAAAAATAAAATCATCAAAAAATATTGGCTTTTGTAAAAAAGCCCTAAAAATGCTGTCATGCGCGATTATCTTTGTGACCTTGATACTATTCTCTATTCTTACAGTTGCCGAAGACCGCTATGCTGCTATAATAAACGGTGAACAAAATGGGATAGAACTGTTCATCTCAGGAAACAGCGCGAGCCAGACTATTTCGCTAAACCCCAGGATAGGAACAAATTTTTCCGCGGTAGACCTTGCAAGTAACGGATACTCTATACTGTTTAACGCTTTAACAGAGGATAATATAAGCCGGATATTTTTAGCTGATTTATCCATCGATAATGCTATTATAGGAAATGCCAGACTTTTATTACCCTCTTCAGCCGCAGCTCAAATAGGTGGGACATTCTCGCCTGACGGCAGTAAAGTTGCTTACTATTCTCCTCTCGGGAACGGAAAATTTGAACTTATAACAGCTGACATCGCAACCGGTACAACCACACGGATTATAGAGACTAATATAACCGCTCCAATATCCTTTAGCGTGGACAAAAAACAACTTCTTTATATAAATCTAAAAAACGGGCGCCATGTACTAAACATGATACCTGTTGCCGGCGGAACAGGTCTTGAGATACGCCCTGCATCAAATATTTTACAAGCGGTTCCGTCTCCTTCAGGAAATGAGATAGCCGCTGTTGTACAAAATGACGATAGCGGACTTTACAGTATTGAAAAATTTTCTGTCATCGGACTTGGCGGCAACATTATTGTGAATAATATTGAAGGTTTTAAAAGCATTTCATGGTTTGATGATGAAATAATATTTTCCGCGAATAAAATAAATGAAACAAACGGTCCGTTATTTAGCTACAACGTCAACACAACTGTTCTCTCTCAACTAACTATACCTATAAATGCCGCTTCTGTATCAGCTATATCAAAAAATATTGCAGGGTATCGTGATGACAACCAAAGCTCTGCGCCGCATCAATACATCAGCCATGACGCGGACAGAAAAAAGACGGAATCACTGTTAAAACAGTCTATTGTTTTTATGACACCGGACGAAAACGGAAATATTACATTCAGCGGAACAGTACCTATCGATATTTTAGCCAGAGATAATATCATGAGTATCAGGCTTACCCTAAACGGCAACTTTATAAATGAAGGGTTAGTCATCGATGGTCATTATAATTATAATTTGAATACGCGCGGCGACAAACGAGCTGACGTATCAGAGTGGAGCGGCAACTTTAATATTCACAATATACTCTACGATAGTTTAAAAGAATATCCTGACGGTGAATATACACTCAGCGCGGCTGCTAAAGACCTTGCAGGCAGGATAATAGATACAGATGAAATAACTATTTATATAAAAAACAGTTATAACGAACTCTCTATCCCCATACCAAGTACCGAGAGATGGGTAGAAGATATGTATCAAGACAGCTATGTTGTAAACGGTATATCAGAACTAGTCGGATACCCAAGCTCTGAGTTTAACGCTAAACTTTTAGCTTTAGCTTTACGTTTAAACAGAGGGGCGAACCCTGACGGCACAGAATACGCTTTTCAAACCGCAGTTCAGGCTCCGCCAACTTCTATGCCTATAACTTACGGAGACGCGGGCAGCGCTTCCATGCCGGAAACTATTAATAGTGCCGGTGCTTTTACTATAAATTCAAACGGCGCTATAAGCTTTATCAGTGAAAAAAACATAGTCACTCATAATCTTGCTATGATTTCCTTAACTTTGCCAAGCACAGCGATTGCGCCAAACGGCTCTTGGACAAGTAAAATAATGGTAGTGGGAGATATCTTCAGCCGTGAGATAGCAGAGATCCAAAACGGACAAAATACGTATGAAGCTATCGAGATATGGGACGACGGCAGGGTAGTCGGAGTTGTAAAGACGTCTTATATATTAACAAGGAGTAAACTGTTTACTTCGCCGACCAATGATATCCCGGGGAAAATAGGCGCTCGAGCCAATCCAAAAGTTTACGATGCGGAAGGAAATGAACTCCGCAATGTACCGCCTCCTTTTGAACAGCGTGCGACAGCAAGAAGTTTTGATTCTATTGGCAATTCAAGAGGCGTCAGATTTAGTTGGATAGATTTAAGCACCGGAAAAGTACTAAAAGCACGAGATATCATAAAATATACAGTATCAGCTAATGATGCACTGCTTTCTACACCGGAAGGTGCGAAAGCTAACGCAGAAAGTACAACCAGAGGAACAGGAAACATTACCGGCGGCGCTACAGACAGCGGTGACAGTAACCGCGGCGGACGCGGAGGAGATAATAATAGCTCGCTCATAGTACAGTATAACTACGAACTATACAACGAAGAATAATATGCTGCGCGCGTTCATCTACCGTCCTCTTGTTTGTTGCTTTATATTTTGGAGTTTAGGCATTATTTTTGCCAACTATTTTCGTTTAACTGAGTTAAACACAAAAGTTTTATTGTGTGTTTCTCTGTTATCGTTTCTTATCGCTTCATTTATAAGAATCAACGAGAAAGATAACAATGATTATATAAAAGCCGGCCTTCTCTTTGTCCGATTAATGCCGCTCGCCTTCATCTCATTTTGCGTCAATATTCCCTTTTTCAATCCTTATAAACCGGGTGATGAGCAGTATTTCGCTCCAACTGAGGATGTAGTCTTTACCGGATATTTTGTTGATATCAGAGAAAGTATAGGCGCAAACAGCAGATGGCAAGGAAAATTTATTTTAATATCCGCGTTTAAAAACGGTAAAGAAATACCGCTCACAGATATGACTATTTTCTGTCGCGGTTATACAGAAAATATACCAGAAAATGATATAAATTTAAAGCTAAGTGGCAGGATTTCTAACTACAATGTAAAGCGTCTGCCTGCTTATACATTTGATTCATATCTTTGGAACCTGCAAAAAGGATATGACTACAGCGCTAATATATATTCATTTAGTGAGACCGCAAATAAAAAACCAACGAAAACGATATCAGTAAAAATATTGAGAGAAGTTTGCCATAAAAGATTAAATGATGGTCTCAATAAATTAAACGTAAATCCTGTATATTCAGCTATAATTGAAGGGTTGGTACTCGGAAGCAGCGGGGCTAATATGTCTGAGGATATTATCGAAGTTTTTCGAAAAAGCGGTACTTTACATGTCATGATAGTATCCGGCGACAAAGTCACAACGTTTGGACTTATACTTATTTTACCGCTCTCTATTCTTATATCTTACCGCGGGCGTATGTCATACCCAAAACAACGCCGCGTACTTATGATCTTGTCTTTCCCTATATTGTTATTATATATATTTATAGCTGACAGCGGAGTTTCTGTTACAAGAGCACTTATCACTTTTTTTATAATAGCTATCTGTACGCTCATAACATTATATACAGATATACCGGGCAGAAGCTTAACATCTGACAACATAACAACTCTTGCCATAGCCGGTTTCATTTTATTATTTTTAAATCCGGCTAATCTGTTCAGTGCAGGATTTCAACTCTCTTTTATAGCGGTTTTAGGTCTAATAACGATAAGTCCCATTCTCTTTAGATTTTTATATATCGCTATAAAATACAGAAATATCTCCTGGTTAATAGCGGCAACAGTAGCGGCGCAAATACTGACAACTCCTATTCTTATCTGGCATTTTGGCGCTATTCCAACATTTGGTATTATCTCAAATATAATAACAGTTCCATTGACAGGAATAATTTTTATATTCGGTATAGTTTTAGTTTTCTGCACCAATTTTTTGATAGCATTAACTCCTTTTATCGCGGCAATAGCTGTACCTCTTACAAAACTAACCTTTTCGATCAACGCTTTTTTCGCTCATCAAAGTTTCAGTACTGTAAACCTTTATATTCATTCATTATTTTTTTACATCATCTATTTTGCCTTAGTGATTTTACTGTTTACTTATCTAAAAAAAATACCACTCCTTACTATTGAAAAATTAGATAAATTACGGACAAAAAATTTTTATAATTAATAACACTGACTTTTCTTACGGTTTTTATTTGCAAACAAACAAAAAATTTAAGGACAGCTCAACTAAAAAATATGATAGCCGGCATTACAAAAATGCCGGCTATCATATTTAAATTTTTGATAAAACTTTTTAGGCTATTCAACAGGATTTATTACAAAATCATTGCCGCGGCAATTTTTAAGATAATTTAACCCGTGTACCTGACCGGTCATCTCTAACTCACCTTTATAAACAGGATCATGCCAACCTTCGATATCTATAGAACCTTCAAATCCGCCTAATCTAAGTTCACTGATAATATCTGTCCAGTTAGAATCACCAAAGCCCGGAGTTCTGTGAAAAACAAATGTTTCAGGTCCATGAATGCCTTTAGTACGAACAACATCCCAAAGTACTGTAGCGTCTTTGCCATGAACGTGAAATATCTTTTTAATATATTTTCTAAGGCCCGGCATAGGGTCTATAAGGCTAACCATCTGATGACATGGTTCCCACTGCAGTCCCATATTGTCATCCGGGATCTCATTAAACATCATATCCCACGCGGTTTCATTCTGCGCTATATTAAAATCGCCTTTCCACCAGTCTCCGCCCATATCGCAATTCTCAAAAGCTATTTTGATACCGTTATCAGCAGCGTGTTTAACAAGCGGTGTAAAAACTTCTTTAAAACGAGGCATACTCTCATCTATCGGTTTATCTATGAGACGACCTGCAAAACCACCGACTATATCGCAGCCAAAATATTTACAGCTATCAATAGCTTTTTTCCAAGCAGCGCGGTTTTTTTCACCCTCTATAGTATCCATAAGCGGATTACCAAAAACTCCAAGAGACGAGATAACAGCTTTATCGCCGATAACGTCTCTAACTTCTTTACCGAGCTTTTCCATATCAAGGTTATCAGGTATTTCTTGCCAGAAAGTCAATGAAAAAGACTCAAAACCATGGGGCAAAATCTGCTTAATGTAGTCTGCAGAAGTTGCTTTCGCATTTACTAATGTACCTATTCGGATCATCTTTTATTTCCCCTTACTTTTTATAAGTCTACAACGGTATATTTCAACGTTCGAATCGCCTTTTCCTTTAAAAAAATTGAAATATTTAATTATTATACAAAACTCGTATAACTTGTAAGTTGTATATCTTTTCTTTATATGCTATAATAATGCTATACGCCTTATTAAGGTTAATAAAAAGGAGAGAGTTATCATGCAAACTATTGCCGGTTTAACTATACTCGTCCATAATCGCTTAGAAGCGCAAAGCAAAATGAACGACATTTTATCTTTATATGGAAATATCATTCGCGGAAGGATGGGACTTCCGCACCTTCACAACGATAGCTGTGTTATATCACTTGTATTACAAGGCACTGAAGAAGAGATAGACAACCTTCACAAAGAGTTAAAGGGCATCTCTTCTATAGAACAGTGTGAGATAATTATCGCCAAATTTTAACAAATAACACACGGCTTAAACTCATATATAAAAAAGAGAGATAATAAAGTCAATTATAAATACGGAGGTTAGAATTTTATGAAAGTTGCTGTTATAGGTGCTGGAAGCGTTGTCTTTTGTAAAACATTAATGCTTGATATACTCGGCATTGACGGTATCGGACATATTGAGTTTGCCCTTATGGCTCCTACTGCGGCAAAGACTAAATATGTCGAAGACTTTGCTCATCGTGTTATCAATCATAATGGACTAAACGCGTCCGTTTACTCAACAACAGACAGAACAGACGCCTTAAAAAATGCGGATTACGTTATAGTAACTTTGCAAATAGGCGGAACAGCCGCTTATGAGCATGATGTTTATATTCCGCTCAAATACGGCGTTGATCAGTGCATTGGTGACACACTTGGTCCCGGAGGTATTTTTAGAGCGCTTCGTTCTATTCCGGTGATGATAGATATAGCGGAAGATATGAAAAAATATTCCAACAAAAATGCTATTCTCTTAAATTACGTTAATCCAAACGCGCCTGTTTGCTGGGCACTCGGTGAAACCGGCATACAGTATCTTGGACTTTGTCACGGAGTGCAGACCACACTGGACTTGATAGCCGGTTACGCTGAAGTACCAAAAGAAGAGATTGACTTTGTCTGTGCCGGCATTAATCATATGGGGTGGTTTTTAAAACTTGAACACAAAAAACAGGATATTTACCCGAAACTACGTGAAAGGTTTGAACATCCCGAATATTACGCTAATGAAAAAGTTCGCGGTGAGGTATTTAGACATTTTGGTTATTTTATGACTGAGTCTACCGGACATCTTTCTGAATACTTACCGTATTTCCGTAAAAATGAATTAGGGTTATCGCTGTACTGTGATGAGCCGGGATTTGGCGGAGAGACCGGCGCGTACTATAATTGGTGCGCATTCGTTGCTAAAAAATATAATGATGAAGATGTTTTAAAGAATGAGCCTGTTCATTTACCAAAACGCAGCGTTGAATACGGCTCATATATTATAGAGGCAGTCGAGCTTAACAGAACATTTAAACTCAATGGAAATTTACGAAACGACGGAATGATAACCAACTTGCCTTCCGACTGCTGTGTTGAAGTGCCGGTATTTGTTGACGGCGCCGGTATCCATAAATCGTACATTGGTGATCTTCCTCCGCAATGCGCGGCACTGAACCTGACTAATATCATCTCACAACGGATGGCGGTCATAGCCGCAAAAACAGGAGATCCTGAAGCCGTTATGCAAGCGTGCGCTCTTGATCCCTTAACAGCGGCAAAACTGACCCTAAAAGAGATAAGAGATATGACTGCTGAGATGTTAGAAGTTGAAAAAGCCTGGCTTCCGCTGTTTGATGGAAAAACATTGAAACCAACACCGACTATAAGCATTCCGGTATATACTGAACGCGCTAAAGTTCCGGTAGACCCTGCTCTCGCTATTAACGCGCGGTTCGGAGAATTAATAAAATAGTACGAAGTTTTACGAAGATTACGAAACCAAACTTTTAAAAAAGTTTGACCCAAACTAATTGTTTTACGGTTGGCGATGCTTTCACTGTTATCGGCGTACGTTTTATTTTACGCTTGGCAGGTCATTCCCAAACGTATTATTGAACTCCGTTAGTTCCATTCTCTACGTTGCGTTTTTTACGGTTAGCTATGCTTTACGAGGCTTATGAAGTTTTACAAGACTTACTAAACAACTATTTTGTAAAGAATTTTAATAAATTTTAAATTATTTGATGGCGTTTTTTTTAGATTGTAAATCACAAAAAACGCCATCAAATCTTTAAGTTTTTGGGTTTTACTTTTTCCGAAAAAGCTTGTCTTCGTAAACCCTCGCATTTTTTTATTCGGGCGGATTCTATGTAAACTCCGGCATATCGTCTATTGAGTCGACAACTATAACATCACACCAAGTCTGTCTGCCGTCTTCAACTGTAAAGGTCATATTTGCCGAACCGGGGTTCTTTGCTGTTAAATATATAAAAGTATTCGACGTCATAGGATCTTCAACAAACGAAACAACAGAAGTATCAGAAGATTCTGCTGTAAAATCAATCAAATCGCCTGTTGGCAGTTCCTGAAGTAATAAACCCAGATCATTATCTTTCACTCTATTAGATAATAAATATGGGGTCTTGACTAGAACAGGACCCTTTTTCTCAATATTTTCAGTATAATTTTATAAAGATTTTCGTCCTTATAATTAAACCTAAACTCGCACTCTTTCAGGTGCAA
>JGI994J12354_10001638_pt1 | contig 22525 bp, 18 predicted proteins | sample IntmicLarv3ML3BL_FD_12354 | JGI IMG/M metagenome (IMG submission 12354) | reverse complement strand
CGGCGAGGTTGGGATTTTTTTGCGTCGGGTGCGCTGCGCTCCGCTTCGGCGGCGAACATTGGGGGGAGGGACCAGCCGGTCAGGGAATCGGGCTTTTCAGGCTCGTCCTCCTTCGATTTTTCTTTTATAACCAAAATGTGGGGAAGTGGCTCGCCGGGCTTTGGACGTCCGCCGGGGATGACGGCAACCTCGTCTGCACTGAAAAGGCGGAGGTCGTGGTTGTCCTCGCCGTCTATGCGCACCTTCACCTTTTGGCGAAGAAGGTTCACCTGTGTGACATTGCCGTAGCCCTGAGGGGTTTCGACAAAGGTGCCGTTTTTGGGAACGGTTTTCACAAGTTCCTCATAAGCCTCCTGCTCATAGCGAAGGCAGCACATAAGTCTGCCGCAGGAGCCGGAAATTTTCGTTGGGTTTAGTGAGAGCGACTGGGTTTTTGCCATTTTGGTTGAGACAGGCTGAAAATCGTCCAAAAAGCGGCTGCAGCAGAGCTGGCGACCGCAAATGCCAAGACCGCCGAGAATTTTTGCCTCGTCACGCACGCCGATTTGGCGAAGCTCGATTCGGGTGCGAAAAACGCTGGCAAGGTCCTTCACAAGCTCGCGAAAGTCCACGCGACCGTCCGAGGTGAAAAAAAACAGAATTTTATTGCCCTCGAAATTGCACTCAACATCGACAAGCTTCATTTCAAGTCCGTGCTGTGCGATTTTTTCCTCGCAAATTTTGGCAGCGTCGCGCTCGCGGTCGGCGCAGGAGGCGGCGATGCGCAAATCGTCCGCGGTTGCAACGCGCACAACGGGGCGAAGCGGCGCGACAACCTTTGCGGCGCTTACGAAATGGTTTCCCTGCACACAGTCGGAAAGTTCCAGTCCGCGAGAGGTTTCAACCACGACCTTGGAGCCGGAGGCAATGGTTTTATCGCCGGGGTCGAAAAAATAAATTTTGCCGCGGCTTTTAAATTTTACGCCGACAACCTGCGTTAGGCGGCTTTGTTCTTCGTTCAATGTATTTTTCCTCGTTTCAAATCGATTGTTTTAACTGCGATAGCGCCGAAAATGTGTTTTACACCGACATTGCTTCGGGCATATTGCAAAACGGTGCCCATGAGAAAAAGTAGGGATAGGGTCTGTGCTCTGGAAAGTCCGGGGGCTTTTGCGCGAAGGCACAAAACATCTGAAAGCCGAAGCCGCACTGCACGCGCAAAGCTTGAAACTGTGCCCGAGGTCTCCCCTTCAAGAGAGGTGCAAAACTGCCAAATTTTAAGCTCGTCGCCGCTTGCGGCGGTTTCTATAAACTTTTGTGCGAGAGCGTTGGCGGCGGCGTCCGGATCTTCCTCGTGCGCGGCGCAGCTTATGCTAACGCAGCGGCTTCGCACGGTTTCAAGAAGCGCCTGGGCGTTTTTTGCCGTTAGGATGAGGGCGGTGTGCCGCGGCGGTTCTTCAAGACATTTTAGAAGGGCGTTTTGCGCGGCGATGTTCATCGTGTCAGCGTTTTGGATGATATAAACTTTTTTGTCCGCCTCGTTTGGCATGATGTGCGCATCGGACACGATGGCGCGGATTTGGTCGATATAAATTTCGCGCTTTTCCTGACCGCGGCTGTCGGTTTGGTGTGCGGTGACGGAAATGTCGGGATGGATGCCGCGCTGGGATTTTTCGCAGTGGCGGCAGGCGCCGCAGGGCTTCGCACCGCCTGTTTCGCAGAGCATTGCGGCGGCGAGGGTGTGCGCGGCGGCGAGAGTTAGCTCGTCTTCGCCTGAAATTATATAGGCGTGGGAAAAATTATTTGTTTTTTGCATAAATTCTCCTTACAGCCATTTTTAGCTTTAACTAATATAGTTTACATTTTTTCATAGATATAGTCAAGGAGTTTAGGGGAAAACAATGTCCAGAGGCTTGTTGATAAAAGCCGGAAACAGTGTTACAATTTAAGAATAAGGAAAATGGCAGAGCAACGCGGCGCGCGGCTTTTTTTGAAAAGGAGATGAAGGCATGGAAATAGAGCTTGGAATTGGCAAGGGCACGATGACGGCAAGCGTTCCGGAGGAGAATTTGCTCGGAATTTTAACGCCGAACGAGGTTTTGCGAGAGCTTACGGGCGAGGCGGAGGTGCGCCGCGCAATGAGCGAGCCGATTGGCACAAAAAGGCTCTGCGAAATTGTTGCGCCGGGTGAAACGGTTGCGATTGTCACAAGCGATATCACGCGCCCTGTGCCGACATATAAAATTATGCCGGCGCTGCTTGACGAGCTTTATGCCGCAGGGGTGAGAAGGGAAGACATCACGCTTGTGTTTGCCCTTGGAAGCCACCGGTCGCACACAGCGCAGGAGCAGGAGCGCCTTGCCGGCGCGCGAGCTTTTTCTGAAATTTTATGCGCCGACTCAGACCCGGACGACTGCATCCACATGGGTGAAACGCGGCGAAAAACGCCCGTTGACATCACGCGCGCTGTGGCGGAGGCTGACAGGCGCATTTTGATTGGAAATGTTGAATATCACTATTTTGCCGGATATTCCGGCGGCGCAAAGGCTCTGATGCCGGGCGTTTCAACGCGCGCGGCGATACAGTGCAACCATTCTATGATGGTTGATGAGGCGGCTTGCGCCGGGCGGCTTTCGGGAAACCCCATCCGCGAGGATATTGAGGAAGCGGCAGAGCTTTGCGGCGCGGATTTTATTCTTAACGTGGTTTTGGATGAGCACAAGGAAATTATAAAAGCTGCCGCAGGGGATATGACGGCAGCGCACAGGCGCTTGTGCGAGTTTCTCGATGGTCTTTATCAGGTGAAAATACCGCGCCGGGCGGACATTGTGATTGTTTCGCAGGGCGGCGCGCCGAAGGACATAAACCTTTATCAAACCCAAAAGGCGCTTGACAACGCGAAGCATGCCGTGCGTGACGGCGGCGTTGTTATCCTGGTTGGCTCCTGCGCGGAGGGACTGGGAGAGGAGGTTTTTGAGGAATGGATGCTGTGGGCGCAAAAGCCGGAGGATTTAACAGCGCGGATAAAGCGCGAATTTGAGCTTGGCGGTCACAAGGCGGCTGCCATTGCGATGGTTTTGGAGCGTGCGGACATTTATCTGGTTTCGGACCTTGAGCCGAATTTTGTGCGAAGCATTTTCATGAAACCCTTTAGCACAGTTCAAGAGGCGCTCGACGCAGCCTTTGAAAAATGCTCCACCGAGGCGGAGGTTTTGGTCATGCCCTATGGCGGCTCCACACTGCCGAAGGCGGAGGGTTAAAGCGAGCATTTTTGCGAAACGGAGGGAAAGATATGAAAGAAAAAAGCATGAAGCTTTCGGACACCGTGATTGAATATGGCGCGACAAAGCTTCAAGAGCTTTTGGATTTGGGATACACAGCGTCGGATTTTGAGCAAATAACCGAAGAGCCGGAAATTGCAAGTTGCAGCCTGAACAAAAACGGTGAAACGGTCGCGATTTTGAGCTTTTATGGGGTGAAAGAGAAGATGGGAATGGCGGCTCTTGCGGCGCGGACGATTGATTTTGCCTGTGCCGCAAAGGCTCCGCAAAAGTCAAAGGACAAAAAAAGTCCGCTTCAGACATTTGGAAAACGGCTTGGCATATCGGCGCTTATCCATCTTTTGTCGGTGGGGATTTTCTTTTGTGTTTATGCTGTGCCGCCGCTGTTTGCATGGGTTCAAAAAACCGAGGTTCGGGCAATGGGCGGCAGCGCTGCTCTGGGCATGGTGCTTTTGGTGTTGCCGGCGCTTGTGATAATCTTTCTCTGGGATGGAGCGCATGTAAAATCAAAGCCGATTTTGAGCAAGGTTTTTCTGTCAATTTGGTTTATTTTGAATGTAGCGATTAGCGTTTTTTATCTTGTTTTAATCGACAATGTGTTTACTCACAGATTTTTTTGAAGGAGATGCGCAGCATGAAAACAAAAACAATCCGAATTTCAAGAGAGCTTCCGGCGCCGCCCTTGGAAATTTGGGAGAGGCTTCAAAGGCTTTCAACGCTTCAGCACATCGCATCGCCCCTGGCAACATTTTTGCCGCTTGACGAGAGCGCCGGAATTTGGCAGGAGGGTGCGCAGACAAGCTATGACCTGAAGCTGCTCGGCGTGATTTCGCTCGGGGCGCACACCATAAGGGTGCTGCAATTTGACAGAGGGAAGCTCTCTGTTTACACCAGCGAGGAGAACAAAATGGTTCCGGTTTGGCGGCACAGAATTATATTAAAAGACCTTGGAAACGGCAGAGCGCACTACACCGATGAGGTGGAAATTGGCGCTGGCTGGAAAACGGTTTTTGTGTGCCTTTGGGGGCAGCTTTTTTACCGGCACCGGCAGAAAAAATGGGCGAAGCTTTTGAAAAATTAAAATTTTGGGGAGATGTAAAAATGAAAAAGCTATTTCTATCATCATCATTCAAGGATGTCGCAAGCCTTTTTGAGCAGTTTGAAGAAAATTTGCAGGGGCGGCGCGTGACCTTTATCCCGACGGCAAGCGTGCCTGAGAGGATTGTGTTTTATGTTAAAGCCGGCAAAAAGGCTCTTGAGAAAATGGGGCTTATTGTGGATGTGCTTGAGGTTTCGACCGCCACGCCTGCGGAGATACGCGAAACGCTTGCAAAAAATGATTTTATATATGTAAGCGGCGGAAACACCTTCTTCTTGATGCAGGAGCTTCGGCGAAGCGGAGCGGACAAAATTATCGTCGAGGAGGTTAACGCCGGAAAGCTTTACATAGGCGAATCGGCAGGCGCTGTTGTGGCATCTGCGTCAATTGAATATGTCGCGGCGATGGACAGCGTGAAAAAGGCGCCGAATTTGCAAGGGTTTGAGGGGCTTGGACTTACGAATTTTTACACCGTTCCGCACCACACCAACGCGCCTTTCAAAAAAGCGGTTGAAAAGGTTAGGGCGCAGTATGGTGAGGCTCTCGAGCTGCGGCTTATCAGCAACAAGCAGGCTCTGACGGTTTGTGGGGACGAGGTTCGGGTTTTGGGCGATTTATAAATGTGCCTTGATGCGTTGGCAGGATGGGCAAATTTGAAAAAACAATCAGCACAAAATACCTAAAAGTTTAGCTCTGCAAGAGGCGGCGTATTCGCGCGAAGGCTTTGCGCTGTCACATTTTTATGGGCGAATTTAATAATAAAGAAAGCGAGCGCCGCTCGCTTTCTTTTTTTTATCCGTGACCTTGCCAGAGGGCGTAGTTTAACCCGAGGCTTTTGAAGATTTCCGAAAGCTCTCTTATCGGGCTGAAGATGGGCGCGCCCAGCGCGCTTTGCACCATGTAAAGAAGAGTTATGCAGCACAGAACGCTGTAGACCGTTAGCTCCCGGGCGTTTCGCTCGCGCAGGAGCCGGGGCAGGTCAAAAAGCAGAAGAGCCAGAAAGGCGAGGATTGCGGCATAAATCATGTCGGCGCTCCTTTGCGGTTTTTTTGAAGGGCTTCTCTTATAAGCGCGGCGGCAAGGGTTAGAAGCGGAAGAAGAAATGTGAAGGTAGACCAGACGAAGGGCGAAACATTTTTGCCCCAAAAAATATTGTTGCTTGACGAGCCGTAAGCGCCCGTGGCATAAACCGCCAAAAGCATTGCCAGCATTAGCATAAGCGGACGATAGCTTTTAAGCGAGAAGAGCTGCGCCGTGCCGCGCAGACAGATGTGGAAAAGCAGCAAAATTTTGAAAAAGGTCAGCGACACAAGCAGCAACGCGAAAATGCTTTCGGTGCGAGAGAAGATGTTTGCAAGGTCTATCAGCCGAACTGCCTCAAAGGAGGGCGCGGCGACAAGGGAAATCACAGGACCGAGAGAGGTTACATCGCGCAGATGCACAAGGGTCATAAGAACGGCGGTGAAGGCGCATATCACAAGATAGGCCTTTTTTGCGTTTGTCTTTTCGGAAGTATCGCCCACGAGCATGAGCAGCGCCAAGGTTTCGCCATAGGGAATGGCGGCGGCGATGTGAACGCCCTGGATATAATCAAGAAGCTGCAGGCTTCCAATTGGAAACAGATATTCGATTTTTGAATGGGGCACTGAAAGGGCAATGTTAAACAAAAGCCCCACAAGCGCGAAAATTCCGAAAATTGAGGACACCCGGGCAAGTGCGCCAAGTCCTTTTTTCGCGCAGTAAACGCAGGCTGTCATGATGAAAAGGGCGACTGCAAAAACCGGAGTTTCCGGCATGATGAAATAATGCAAAAAGCCGCTTGCCTCCAGCACATTGAGTGCGCAGAGGGAGAGGAAAAAAACCAGATAAAGCGCCGAGAGGGCAGGTCCGAAAACGGGACCGAGGGCAAGGTTGTTTATCTCAAAAAGGTTCTTTTTTGGATATTTGTTCATGAGCGAAAAATATACCAGAAGCACGGGAAGAAAGGCTATTGCCGCAAGAGAGCCGACAAGCCACGACTCGCGCTGTGTAACAGAGCTTATAAAAACCGAAATGACAATAGTACCCATCAAAAAGCATGAGCCGATTGAGATAAATTGCATTTGGCTGAGTTTATGGCTGTTTTTCATCTTTGTGCACCTGCTTTCTCGGCGAATTGGCTTAATTTTGCGGATGTGGGGTGGCTGTTATGCTTTGCGTCAGCGAGCCGGAGCTTAAAATTTCAACGCTTACATTAAACTCCACATTAAGCTGCGGATAGGCTTTGTGCCAGTCGGACAGAAGGTGGGCGGCTTCTTTAGGGTGGTTTCGGCGGAGAAATTCGCCAAAGCCAAAAACATCGGCGCTGTGCGCCTTGGTATAATCGAGAGTGATTTGCATTTCGGCTTCTATATAGTCCGCGGCAGCAAGGGCAAGGGCGTTGCGAGTTTGCTGCGCCAGAATGTCGGCAGTGAAGCTGGTTTCCACGATGGAAACGTCATAGTGCAGGGTTACGGTTGTTTTGTCAAGGCTTTTATCCTCAAAAAAATGCGCGGAAAGGGACACGTTTGACGCTGTAATTTTAAGAACCGATATGCCGCCAAGGGCGTGCAGCCGGAAATATTCGCCGGTGGATTTTTCTTTGATGGAGAGCACATTTCGAGCCATTTCGTCTGGGAGAATCATGCAAATTTTGCCATTTTGAAATGCTGCCACGCCGCCGAGGGCGAGGCGGCTCTCGCCGGTTTCGGTTTCGAGAATGTGCACAAGGGGGATGATTGCCGAGGAGGTTTGGCTCTGCATCGAGGAAACAATGCCCATCATTGTGGCTTCGGATGCTTCGCCGAAGGAGCGCTGCGAATTTGCAAGACTTTTGAGGTGCATGGCGGGCAGCCGTTCAAGGGCGCTTGTAACGCTTAAAATGTCCTTTGCCCTGCCTTCGGCAATGAAAAGAGACACGGTCAGCCGGCCGTCTGTGTTTCTTACGAAAAAGTCGATTATGGGCGCGATGTCGCGCTCGGCAACCTCGCGGCTTATGACGATGACCTGATTGTGACCGCTGTAAAGCTTTCTGTCGCATTGCAGAGCGAGCGCGGCAATTGGCATTTCAAGCCCAAACCCGGTTTCGGAAAGATTTATAAAGGCGGAGGAGCCCTCTCCGTCGTGGGAGCCGCTCTCGCCGGAGCTGTTTATCGCGCCGGGGTTTGCCACCTGAAGGGTTATCTCAAACTCGCCCTCGGCTTCGCCGGCGTCGATTGCGATACCCATTATGAAGGCAAGTTCGTTTATCTCGCGGCTGCTCCAGCAGCCGGAGAGCGCGGCGAGAGCCAGAGAAAAAAGGCAGAGCAACGCGACCTTTCTTTTCATAAATTCCCATCCTTTCCAAAGCTTGGCTTCTTTGCATTTTGGCGAATTTCGTCCTGAACGTTAAACGCCCCGGGGCGTTTTCGCATTTTCCAAATGGGCAGGCGCACGAGGCTGTCCTTCATACCGTCGGCGTCATATGGCGCATAGGGATAAAGGTAGAGCGCGCCAAAGGAGCGCAGAGCCGCAAGATGAAATAGAAGAGTTAAAAGCCCCAGCACAATGCCAAAGCCGCCGATGATAGAAGCGAGGAGCAAAAGATACCAGCGCAAAATTGAAATTACATCGGAAATGTTCGGAATTAGAAAGCCCGAAACGGCAGTGAAGGCGATTACAATTACAACAGGCGCGCCAACAAGCCCAGCCTGTATAGCCGCCTGCCCCATGACAAGCGCGCCGACGATACTCACAGCTTGCCCGATGGGCTTTGGAAGGCGAATTCCCGCCTCCTTCATAATTTCAAAGGTTAGGAGCATGATGGCGGTTTCTATAACGCTGCTGAAGGGGGTTCCCTCGCTCGAGGCGGCGATGGTAAAAAGGAGCGTGGTTGGGATAAGCTCCTGATGAAAGGAGGTTAGCGCGACATACATCGCCGGGGCGACAAGGCTTATAAAAAACGCAGCAGCGCGGATGAGCCGGAGAAACGAGGCGATATAAGGTCGCGTTGAATAGTCCTCGGGCGACTGGAAATTTTCGATGAAAAGCATCGGCATTGTTAGGACAAAGGGCGCGCCGTCGATGATGAGAGCGCAGCGACCCTCAAGAAGCTTTGCTGCCACAATGTCCGGCTTTTCGGTGTAGTTTATGGTTTGAAAGATGGAGGAGGGGGCATCTTCTATAAATTCCTCGACATAGCCGCTTGACAAAATCGCGTCGGTGTCTATGGTTTTAAGCCGTGCCTTTACCTCGGCGATAAGCTTGGGGTCTGCGACATTGTCGAGATAGCAAAGGCACATGACGGTGTGCGTTTTTTGTCCAACTTTCATCATGTCCATGCGCAGATGGGATGTTTTCAGCCTTCGGCGGATTAGAGAAGAATTTGTCCGCAGAACCTCTGTGAAGCCCTCGCGCGGACCGCGCACGACGGTTTCTGTCTGTGGCTCGGAAATGGCGCGCTTTTCAAAGCCCTTTGTGTTTATGCAGACATATTCTGCAAAGCCCTCTGCCATCAAAACCGTGTCGCCGGAAAGACATGCGACGAGAGCCCCCTCAAGGCTGCGCCCGGCTTCAACTTCGCCGGAGAGCAAAAGCGCCCTGCCAAGCTCCTCGAGCGTGGAGAAGGGATTTGTTTCGGGGTTTTGGGAATTGCCGTTTGTCATGAGGGGTCTTAAAACCGTTTGGGTTATGCAGTCGCTGCCGACAAGACCGTCTATGAAAAACAGCGCCGCGCTTGCGCCGCCCATGGCGGAAACTTCAAATTTGCGCACGACAAAGTCATTATCCTCGCCAAAAACCGCGAGCATTGCGTCGATGTTTTCCTCGAGCGATTTTGACAGGGGCGCTTTCTCTGCCGCTGTGGCGTGCGGCGGAGCTTTAAGTTTTTTTCCGAGCTTTTTAAGATAGCTAAACACCATGAGCCTCCAAAAATATTCTTGTGCATAGCTTTTCCAAAAATGTTTTTTATATACGCCCTTTGTGGCAGAGGGCGCCGGTTTTTTGAAATTTTTTGAAATTTTCGGAAGATGTGCGCGCGGCTTTTCATTTTGAAATTTATATGTTAAAATGAGCTATTAACAAACATATCAAAAGGCAGGTGGAAGGCATTGTACAGACCGCTGGCGGACGAGCTTCGCCCCGAAACACTGGACGACATGGTGGGGCAGGAGCACATTTTGGCGCAGGACGGGATGCTTCGGCGCATTGTGCGCTCGGGAAACATTCCAAACATGATTTTTTACGGTCCCTCCGGCACGGGAAAAACAACTGCCGCGCGGATAATCGCAAGCCGCACAAACCGAACCCTGCGAAAGCTTAACGCAACAACTGCCGGAATTTCCGACATAAAGCAGATTATTGCCGAGCTTGACACACTGCTAACGCCCGGCGGCGTGCTTTTATACCTTGACGAGATTCAATATTTCAACAAAAAGCAGCAGCAGTCGCTTTTGGAGTTTATCGAAAACGGTAGTATTACGCTTATCGCATCGACAACCGAAAACCCCTATTTCTGTGTTTTCAACGCGGTGCTCAGCCGCAGCACGATTTTTGAGTTTAAGCAGGTAACGTCCGAGGCTGCCGCGAAGGCTGTGCGCCGTGCCATAAACTTTATGTCAGAGCGCGAGGGGGTCACGGCGCGAAACGAGCCGGGGGTTATCGAATATATTGCCGCGTCCTGTGGCGGCGACGTGCGCAAGGCTATAAACACGGTGGAGCTTTTGTTCTCCGCAGGCGCGCGAGATGGGCAGGTTGAAATTTCAATTTCCGACGCAAAAGCCATTTCCCAGCGAAGCGCCATGCGCTATGACCGCGACGGCGATGTGCATTTTGACATTTTGTCCGCACTGATGAAAAGCATGCGTGGCTCAGACCCGAACGCAGCGCTTCACTATCTTGCGAGGGTTTTGGAGGCTGGCGACCTTTTGGGCGCGTGCCGGCGCATTTTGTGCAGTGCCAGCGAGGATGTCGGCATGGCATATCCTCAGGCGATTCAAATTGTCAAAGCCTGCGTGGACAGCGCCCTGCAACTTGGAATGCCGGAGGCAAGGATTCCGCTTTCTGAGGCTGTTGTTTTGCTTTCCACCGCGCCGAAGTCGAACTCTGCCTATATGGCAATTGAGGCGGCGATGGCAGATGTGCGCGCCGGGCGCGCCGGCGAAATTCCAAGGCAGCTTCAAAATGTCCATGCCGACGGCACGGGCTTTGAGCGCGAGCAGGGCTATCTATATCCGCACGATTTTGAAGGCTCTTGGGTGCGGCAGCAATATCTGCCAGACGAGATAAGGGACGCTAAATATTATGAATTTGGCGAGAACAAGACCGAGCAGGCAGCTAAAAAATATTGGGACGCGGTGAAAGGCGGCGGAAAATAGCCGCGCAGACCTTTTAAGCCGCAAAAAAATTGAAGGGCGGAGAAAAACATGGACATTCAGCTTGGCGACACGCTTAAAATGAAAAAAAATCACCCCTGCGGAAGCTGCAATTGGCTTGTGCTTCGCATTGGGGCAGATTTTCGGCTTCGCTGCTGCGGCTGCGGACATGAGGTTTTGGGTCCTCGCACAAAATTTGAAAAAAACATTAGGGCAGTTGTTCGCGCGGAAGGAAAAGATTAAGGAAATCGTAAGAAATTAACAAGGCGTTTGTAGCGTGGCGTTCTTGCAATAAAAAAAGAAGTGTGTTACAATATATTGCCGTAAGGAGCTTTTTGAACCACAAGTAGAAGGTGAAGGTATTCTTCTTTGGTGCGTTTTGAAAAGGTGCAGCCTTGCGGTGATTTTTTACTTTGTTCTAGCGCATTGTCGATACCATAAAATGGAATTGTCAAGTTTTTTTATTAAATTTTTAGTTTTTTGGCGATTTTTGGCGAAAAAGTGATAATTTGATGCAAAAAATATGTATTTTAGCTGTAACAAAGTAGTTAGGAAATTCGTCTGAGTAACAGACAGTCTTTTTTGGCGAATTTTTAAGCATATTATAAAATGGAGGACAAAAATGAAACGTAGTATGAAAAACATTTCACTTGCTCTTGCGCTGGTGATGGTGTTCACGCTTTTTGCCGGCTGCGGCGGCAAGGACAACGGAGGTGGCGGTGGCAACGCCCCACCTGCTCTAAACGACACGGGATATGTTTATGTGCCGACCTTTGAGAGCATGAACATAGACGGCGTTGACAGTGTCGGCACAACCTGCTTTGCCGGCGATAAGCTTTATTTTGAGACGAGCGTTGTTGTTGGACAGGAGGAATACGACCCCTCAACAGGTCTGCGCGGCGGCTCGGTGATTTATTCCGGTGTTCCGGTGTCTGGTGGTAGCACTGTGATAACACAGGTAGAGGGCGCGAGCGGAACATCTTTCGTCTCAGAGAGCACTGTCGTTATGAGCGTTGGCGGCGCTGCTGCCACCAATGCGGCTGACGGAGTGCATTACAGAGATGTGTATGAGCCGCGCATTTTCGCGCTTGACATAGCAAGCGGCGAGGTGACGGAAACAGCATATCGCCCGGAACCGATTGAAGAAGACATGGAAGGGCATGTATATATTAATGCACTTTTTGCCGACGATGAGGGGAATGTTTTCGCCGTTGAGGAGCGATACACATATTCTGTTACCTTCAACCTTCCCGAAAACTTTGACAGCAACACACAGGACCCTTGGGCATATGCCGATATGTCTTACGGCGAGAACGAAAGCAAGCTCGTCAGCATGAACGCCGAGGGCGAGATGCAGATGAATGTCAACATAAACGCGCTTTTCCCCGAGGAGGAAAATCTGTACCTCTATGACAGCAATATTGTCATGGGCGATGGCGGTGTGATTTATGTTGTCGGAAACATGGCAATTTATGCAATCACAGCCGTGGGCGAGCGTCTTGGCGAGGTGCCTGTTGACGGCGTGAACACCTATGTAGATGGCATTTGCATTTTGGGCGACGGCACGGTTGCTGCGTTTTTATATGACTACACCAGCGACACATACAACATTACACTAAAGCCGCTGGACTTTGATGAGGGGAAAATGGGCGAGAGCATCCCAATTCCCGACAATGTAAGCGGATATAGCACGGTTCGCGGCGATGAAAATTATGATTTTTACTGGGCGACGGACAGCTACTTCTTCGGTTATGACATTGAAACGGGCGAGAGCACAAATCTGCTTAGCTGGCTGGGCTGTAATGTTGACTTTTCCCCTTGGCAATCAAAGCCGGTGGTTTTTCCGGACGGAACGATTGTTGTTGTGTCAAGCCTTTATGACTATAACCGCATCACAGACGAGGTGATTTACACAAACGAGATTGCAACGCTCACAAGAACTCCGGCAAGCGAGGTTACGCACAAGCAAACGCTTACACTTGCCTGCGTCTGGCTTGATTATGACCTGCGCCGTGAGGTTCTAAGATTTAACAGGGAAAATACGGATTATCAGATAGACGTTATAGATTATAGCCAGTTTGACACAAGCGATGACTATGACGCCGGGCTTAGAAAGCTTCGCACGGAGATAATTTCTGGCAATGTGCCCGATATCATCTTTACAAGCGGAATGCCCATGGCACAGTTTGCGGCAAAGGGACTTTTGCTGGACTTGACTGAGCTTATCGAAAACGACCCCGAGTTTGGAGTGCCCGGCGCCCTTGTGGAGCCGGTTATAGACGCCATGCGCGACAGCCAGGGCAGACTTTATCAAACCGCGAGCACCTTTAGAATTTCTACCGTGCTCGGAAGCCCCTCGCTTGTTGGCTATGACATTGGCTGGACCTTTGACGAGTTTTATGAGGCATACGCAAAAATGTCGCCGGATGCTACCATTTTCAGCGAATATATGACACAGGAATGGGTTTTGCAGGAGATTTGCACATGGAACCTTGACTCGCTTATAAACTGGGAAACCGGCGAGGTTCATTTTGATTCGGACGAATTTAGAAAGATGCTTGAATTTGTAAAGCTTTTCCCTGCTGAGTATGACTGGGAGTCTGAAATGGACATAGGCTATGACAGACCTTATGAAAGCGAGGAGAGCCTTATCGCACAGGGACGGCAGATGCTCGCGCTTAACCAGGTTGCTGATCTTTTCTACTTTAGGTTTACAAAGGCTGCATTTGGCGGCGAGGTCACCTTTATCGGATTTCCGACCGAAAGCGGCAACGGAAGCGCATTTGATGTAGGCAACGGCGTTGCAATTTCTGCCACCAGCAGCAATCAGGATGTAGCGTGGGAATTTGTTCGCAGATTTTTCACCGAGGACTATCAGACTCGCTTTGGATATGGTCTATCGACCAACGCGAAGGTTCTTGAAGCCACTTTCGAGAGAGAGATGGAGGTTCGTTATGAAACTGACCCCATTACAGGCGAAGAGGTGGAAGTGTCGCAGGGCGGCATGGGCATGGGCGATGGCGAGGTGATAGAAATATATGCACTTACCCAGGCAGAGCGCGATCAGATTATGGAGCTTGTGAACACCACAACGAACCTTTATACCTACGACTACAGTGTTTACGAAATCATCCTCGATGCCGCGACCCCATATCTTGTCGGCGCAAGGTCACTTGAGGACACCATTTCACAGATTCAGAGCAGAGTTAGACTGTATGTAAACGAGCAGAGATAAAAAAGACCCTGAGCAAAAAAACACCACACCAAAAGAAGGAGAGCCGCAGATGAAAAGAAGCGTTAAAAGCGTGCAGCGACAAGATTTGCTGAAAAGTATATGCTTTTTGGGACCGAGCTTCTTAGGCGTTTTGCTGTTTTTCATTTTGCCTTTTGGTGTGGTGGTTTATTATTCGCTTATAAAAAGTCCAATGGTGCATGATTTTGTTTTTTTGGATAATTTTATAAGCATTATAAAAAACACGGCATTTCAGACCGCGGCAAAAAACACGGCTTCGTTTTCGCTCATTGCCGTACCGCTTGCGGTTGTGCTTGGACTTCTGCTTGCTCTTATGCTGGAGTGTCGCATTCCGGGAAAGAGCCAGTTTCGCACATTTTTTCTAAGCCCGATGATGGTTCCGATTGCGTCCATCGTGCTCATCTGGCGAGTTATGTTTCATGAGCATGGTGTTATAAACGAGCTTACAGCCGTTTTTGGCGCAGGGGCGATTGACTGGTTCAACTCTGATTACAGCATGGTTGTTGTAATCTCGCTTTTTTTGTGGAAAAACCTCGGGTATAACATGATTCTTTTTATGGCGGCGCTCTCCAATGTTCCGCAGGAGCTTTTGGAGGTTGCGGATGTTGAAGGGGCAAAGAGTCCTTACAAATTTTTTGCGATAAAGCTTCGATATTTATCGCCGACGGTTTTGTTTGTCACGATACTCTCGCTGATAAACTCCTTTAAGGTTTTTAGGGAGGTTTATCTGCTCTCGGGCAGCCATCCCTATGAATCGCTTTACATGCTTCAGCATTTTATGAACAACACATTTAATAACCTCGACTATCAGAAGCTTTCGGCGGCGGCGGTGCTGCTTGCTGTTGCGATGGTCATTATAATTGCGGTTTTGTTTTACATCGAGGACAAGTTTGGAAAGGATGTGGAGGGATGAAAAAAAAGCGCTATTTTTCTCGTGGAGCGCTTACAATCCTCGCACTTTTCTTTGCGCTCACCTTTCTTTTGCCCATAGTGCTCACAATCACAAACTCCTTTATGGAGCAGTCGGAGATAAGCGCAAACTATGGCATCGTGTTTCAGGGAAGCGCCACGGGCGGCTCGAGCACCTATATCTCTGAGCGCGTAAACCTTAAATTTATCCCGGAGGATGTAAGCCTTTCGCAGTATATCCAGGCGATTATCATAAACCCACAGTATTTGACGAAATTCTGGAACAGCGTGGTTTTGGTGGGTCCGATAGTTCTTTTTCAGGTTGCCATTGCCGCTTTTGCCTCTTATGGTTTTTCCAGATGGCGCGGCAAGATTCGCGGCATAATTTTCTTTTCATATGTCATTTTGATGCTTATGCCATATCAGGTTACGCTGGTTCCGAACTATCTGATTTCGGACTGGCTCGGCGTTTTGAACACGCGCTGGGCGATAATTTTGCCCGGAGCTTTTGCACCGTTTTCGGTGTTTCTTCTTACAAAATTTATGCGCAGAATCCCAAAGTCGCTCATCGAAGCCGCAAGGCTTGACGGCGCGGGAGAATGGCACATTTTCACCCGAATTTGCCTTCCCCAATGCCGCTCGGCGCTTTATTCCATTGCGATTTTGGTTTTTATAGATTATTGGAACATGGTGGAGCAGCCGCTCATTTTGCTAAATGATGCGGAGAAACAGCCGCTTTCGGTTTATCTGTCTTCGGTTAACCCGGAGGAGATTGGGCTTGCGTTTGCGCTTGCTGTCATCTACATGGTTCCGACACTTCTGCTTTTCCTTCATGGTGAGGAATATTTGGTGGAAGGCATTGCATATTCCGGCTCGGTAAAGGGATAGGGAGGTTTTTATTTTGAACGAAACAAAAGTAAAAAACAGAGGTTGGGTTAAAATTGCGGCGCCTATTTTTTTCATTGTGCTCCTTGTCCTAACTTTTTTCTCAAACGAAATTTTGAACAGGTCGCTGCCGGAGGTTGCGGGCGTTTATGCCCAGTCGGGCAGCATTACAGCGCGCGTTCGCGGAAGCGGAACGGTTGAGGCGAATGATGAGTATGAGGTTTCGCTAAACCAGTCGCGCGAGGTTTTGTCTGTTGCGGTTCGTGTTGGCGATGAGATTTCTGTGGGGGATATTCTGCTTTATCTCTCCGGCAAGGAAAGCGCCGAGCTTGACACGGCGCAGGACCAGCTTTATAACCTTCAGATTGAATATAGCAAGGCGCTTATACAGGCGATGGACGGGGATTACACAAGAGAAAACCGCGACATTGAGCGCGAGCGCGAAAATCTCAAGGAGCTTGAGCGCGAGCGCGACGAGCTTTTCATTTCAGACGATGCGATAAACATCGCGAAGGCTCGACTTGACAGGGCGGAAGCTAACGTTAAAAGCGGCGAAGCAACTGTGCGCAGCGCGGAAGCTGCCGTTAAAACCGCACAGGCGGCTGTTGACAAGGAGCAGGACACCTTTGAAAAGATAGCGGCTGAGCTTGACAGGCTCACTCCGCCGGGATATACAGAGGGAAGCGGATACAGAGAGCTAGAGGATGCAAGAACCGAGCGTGATGCGCAAAGGCTTGAGCATGGTGTAGTATATGCTGCAATTGAGGCTTTTGCCAGAGCAAACAGAGGGACGGCAACGCTTGAAGCTTATATGCTTTTTCTCTTCAACACAGATTATGCGGATGTGACATATCTCACGCCGGCTGAGAGAGCGGAATGGGCGGTGGCATATGAGGCAATCAGCGAGGCAGAGAAAAAATATGCCTTGGCACAAGATGCCTACTCGCCCCCAACATCCACCGGATCTTCACAATATAACAGCAAAAAAAGAGAGCTTGACGCACAGAGAGAGGTTCTTGACGCGAAAAAGAGCGCGCTGAAAACCGCACAAAATGCCCTTAGCGACGAGGAGGACAAGGTTTCAGACCTTCGCAAGGCTCGCGATGAGGAGAAAGAGGAATATGACAAGCTCGTGCAAAAGCGCGAGGATTATAAGGTGGCTGAAAGAGCCGTTAAAACGCAGGAAAACAAAATTGAAGACATGATTTTCGAGCTTTCCGAGCAGCAGAAAACCGATGACAAAAACGGACAGATTGAAGGTCTTAACCTTCAGGCGCGGCGCAAGGAGATTTCCGATTTGCAGGCGGACATTTATGAAATGCAAAAGGACGGCGAGGGCTCGGAGATTTCCTCGCCCGTTGCCGGAACGATTGCCCGAATTGATGTTACAGCCGGAAACACCGTAAACCCCGGTCAGGTGCTTATAGTTATCGACGTTACAGACCGCGGATACAGCCTTAGCTTTCCCGTGACAAACGAGCAGGCGCGAAATCTTCAGGTTGGTGCGGCTGGCGAGGTTTCGATGAACTATTGGAACCGGCAGGATGTTTCGGCAACGCTGGCAGCTATCAGAACCGACCCACAAAACCCCAGCACCAGCAAAATTTTGACCTTTACCATGACGGGCGAGGTTACGGCAGGAACAACCTACAGCATCACCGTTGGACAGCGCAGCGCAAACTATGAGATAATTGTTCCAAACAGCGCGGTGAAGTCTGACTCAAACGGCGACTTTGTGCTTATTGTAGAGATGAAAAGCAGCCCAATTTCAACCCGGTATATCGCGCGGCGCGTTGATGTAACGGTTATGGCGACGGATGACATTTACAGCGCGGTTTCCGGAGCTGTTACAAACGCAGACTTTGTTATCACAACGGCGACAAAGCCGATAGAAGCCGGTGTGCAGGTTAAGATACCTGACTGATGAGCCTTTCGCGCTCTTAAAAAACCGGCAGAGGGAGAGTGTTTTTTATGCCGAAGCAAATGCAGGAAAATTTAATAGACGGCATGAAGGCGCGGGCGCCCCAAAGGAGCAAAAGACGAAAGCTTTTCATCGCAGCCATTGTTCTTTTCTCTGCGATGGCAGTTTTTTCGGCAGGGTGCCTTGTGGTTTTTTCTATGCTTGGAAAAACGCTTGTGGCGCAGCAGACAGCCGAAATTTTCGGCAGCGAAAGCGAGGAGCGCTTTGCGCAGGTTTCGGTGTTTTTTCCGATTGGACAGGAAGCGGATGAGGCGAGGATTTATGCATTTCGCGAAGTGCTTGAGAGAAAATTTGTAGAAGCCTCCATGCAAGCTGAGGAGGGGCACCGGTTTTATGTCGATGCATATAGCTCGCGCGGCACAGTTTCGATAGAGGGCGCGCGCGGCTCGGCAACAGCTTCGGCAATTGGCGTGGGCGGTGAATTTTTCACGCTGCATCCGCTATTTCTTAGAAGCGGCGGATATCTTTCGGAAAGGGACCTGATGCGCGACCGTGTTGTGCTTGACGAGGAGCTTGCCTGGCGGCTTTTCGGCGGTGTTGACCTTGCCGGAGAAGAGGTTTATATAAGCGGCGAGAGATTTATTGTTGTGGGCGTTATAAGCCGCGAGGGAGATTTTGCAAGCCTGCGCGCATATGCCGACGGCATGGGACTTTTTATGAGCTATGAGGCGCTAAACCGCCTTTCCGGCGCGAAGATAGGCTGTTATGAAATTGTGTGCATAAATCCTGTTTCCGGGTTTGCGGCAGGGCTTGTGTCTGACCATTTTCAAGCGGCTTCAGTGGTTGAAAACAGCGCAAGGTACACCGCTTCCGGAATTATGGCAGTTATCAAAAGCTTTGGTGAGCGCAGTATGAACACTGCCGGCGTTGTTTATCCATATTGGGAAAATGCCGCGCGGCTTATTGAGGATTATATGGCGCTTTGCCTTTTGCTGGCTATAATTTTTGCGGTTCCGGCTGTGGTTTTTGCCATTGCTGTTGGTATTTTTTACTGGATAAAATTTTACAGGCGCTTAAAGGCTAAAGTGCCCGAGCTGATAGACGAGCGAAGCGAGCGCCGCTATGAAAAGCGGCAGAGGCAAAAGAAGGGCAGCGCCGGAGACGAGCAGAGCGAAGCAGGGTTAGGAGAAGAAAATGGCAAGTGTGACCTTAAAGAGCATCAGGAAAGTGTACGATAACAGCGTTGTTGCGGTGAATGATTTTTGCATGGAGATTCGCGACAAGGAGTTTGTTGTGCTTGTTGGACCCTCAGGCTGCGGAAAATCTACAACGCTTCGCATGGTTGCAGGGCTTGAGGACATAACAGGCGGCGAGCTTTTTATCGGCGAGCGACAGGTTAACGACACTCCGCCGAAGGACCGCGACATTTCGATGGTTTTTCAAAACTATGCGCTTTTTCCGCATATGACGGTTTATGACAACATGGCTTTTCCGCTTAAAATGCGCAAGCTTCCGAAGTCTGTGATACGCGAGAAGGTTATGGAGGCGGCAGAGATTTTGGAGATTACCGACCTTCTGAAAAGACGTCCGAAGGCGTTGTCCGGCGGTCAGCGCCAACGCGTTGCGATTGGTCGCGCCATCGTTCGGCGACCCAGCGTGTTTTTGATGGACGAGCCGCTCTCAAACCTTGATGCGAAGCTGCGAAACCAGATGCGAACGGAGCTTATAAAGCTTAGGCAAAGGCTTCAGACAACCTTTATTTATGTAACGCATGACCAGACCGAGGCGATGACCCTGGGCGACCGCATTGTTATCATGAAAGATGGCGACATTCAGCAGATTGGAACGCCGCTGGAGGTTTATAACAATCCGGCAAACCTTTTTGTGGCAGGCTTTATCGGCTCGCCGCAGATGAACATTTTGGACGCTGAGCTTAAAATTGCGGACGGAAAATTTGTTATAGAGTTTTGCGGAAGGTCGCTTTTGCTCACGGATGAGAAGCAAAGGCTTCTCAAAGAGCGCGCTCTCGCGCCGGGCGCTATAAAAATTGGTGTTCGCCCCGAGCAGGTTGCGATAGCCGAGGGCGGAGAGGATGACTTTTTTGAGGCAGAGGTTGATGTTGTTGAAATGCTTGGAAGCAATGTGAACCTTCATGTTATTATAGCGGGGCAGCAGGTTGAAATGGTGATTCCGGCTGTGCGCGAGGGGGATTCTTCAGGGCTTTCTGAAAAGCTGCGCGTGCGCTTTCCGAAGGGCGCGCTACACATTTTTGATGCGCAGAGCGGCGAGTGCGTTTCGCATGTGAAAGCAGGCATCTAAAAAGTTTTACCGCCGCCCCGAAACGGACGGCGGTTTTTTGTAGAGTTTGACATGGTCGGGGCTTTTTTTGTACAATGGCATTAAAGATTTTCGACCTTTTCCGCACACATACAGAAGGAGAAAAAATATGAAAAAAATGATAGCAACGCTGCTGTGTCTTGTCCTGTGCGTTTCGGCGCTGCCTGCGACGCAGGCGTCTAGCAGAAATGTGACGATGGAGAGTGCGCTTGCGCAGTCGCTTTATGAGCTTGGGCTTTTCCAGGGCGTTTCTGAGGGGGAGTTTGACCTTTTGCGTGCGCCAAGCCGCGCGGAGGCGATTGTCATGCTTGTCCGGCTCCTTGGCGCGGAGAGTGCGGCGATGGAAGGTGGGCGCTCGCACCCCTTTAACGATGTTCCCGAATGGGCGGAGCCTTATATAAGCTATGCCTATGAGCTGGGGCTTACCTCGGGTGTTTCCGAAACTGAGTTTGGCACAGGTCGCGCGGAGAGCGCGATGTACTTAACCTTTGTGCTTCGTGCGCTGGGGTATGAGGAGGGTGTGGATTTTTCTTGGAGAAATCCATTTCTTGTGGCGCGTGCCGCCGGAATTTTGCCGCCGGCAGTGCAGGCGGACAGCTTTTTGCGCGCGGATGTTGTGACAATTTCATATGCGGCGCTCTCTGCCGAATATAAGGCAAGCGGAGAAACCCTGGCGCAGAGGCTTATTTCTGCCGGAGCAATCACACAGGCACAGTTGGACGCGAGTTATGACATATCGCTTTTAGACTTGGTAGGTGTGAGCTTGGGCGAGCAGCTTTATTATGACTGCGCTCCGGCTGTGTTTTTGATTACGGTTTTTGGCTCGAACGGTGCCCGGCTTGGAACGGGAAGCGGATTTTTTATTGACGAAGCCGGCACGGCTGTTACAAACTTCCATGTTATCGACGGGGCATATTCCGCTCGCGCGACGCTTTTTGACGGCACGACGCGCGAGGTTGTGGGCGTTTATGATTATAGCGCGGCAAACGACTGGGCTGTTATCAAGATGGAAGAGGGGAGCTATTCATATCTGGAGCTTGGCGAGGGTGTTTCAGAGGGGCAGACGATTTATACACTTGGAAGTCCGCTGGGGCTTAGCACCTCTATCACGCAGGGCGTGGTTTCAAGAGCCGAGAGGGTGGAGGGCGGCACAGCCTACATCCAGATAAGCGCGCCAATCTCCTCGGGAAGCTCCGGCGGCGCTCTCTTAAACGAGCGCGGCGAGGTTGTTGGAATTACAACGGGGGCATATGTTTACGGGCAGAACATGAACCTTGCGGTTCCCATTTCTTACATTGCGGACTATTCATCGGAGCGCGCGGTGTCGCTTGCATCGCTTCGCGGCGAAATTGCGGGAACGGAAATCCGGGAGATGGAAACAATACGGGGCATTCCCGATTTTGGCGCCTACATGAATGTGGAGGCTTTTTGGAGCGGCTCTTATTTGAATTATGCCTCCTATTATTACAGCCACGAGGACCTTAAAGGGGCGGGGACATATGACAGCGCCATGACGCGCTACACCGAGCTTTTGCGCGAATGGGGGTTTTATGCCTCGGCATATTATGTGAGCAGCGACGGGCAGTTTTCCCTTAGATATTCGGGAGCGCACAACCAATATAGCTACACGATTACAATTATACCGGACGACTATTTTCACGACGAGGACACGGGAAACACGATAGCCTGCGTTTCGATAACGATAATGGTGAACGGAATTTATACACCGACAACCTATGAGCAGTTTCCAAACATTCCCGATTTTGGGGATGTGTTTGAAACAAGCTCGTTTGCCGAGGGCAATCTCACCGGAAGCTCTTATTTTTATGAATATTATGACGATGACATCGTAAGCGTGGGCTACCAAGGTTTTTATGCGGAAATATATGGGGCGTGGCTTGAGGCATGGGGCTTTGCGCTTGCGGACGCATACACCACGGCCTTCATGAACTATTACAGGTTTTACAACAGGCAAAGCGGCTATACCATTGAGCTGACAGACTATACGGTTGGGCAGCGGAGCTATATCAGCGTTGTTATACATTCACCATAAGCTTTTGAAAATTTGTGCAAGGAGTACAGCAGCCAAGGAACAAGGCGGGCGAAAATCAGGCGAAAATGCCGCCGTTTTTTTCTTGACAGAGGGTCAATTGGTGTGCTATCATTATCAGTAATCTTAAATACCTCAAATGCAATGACGGAATTATGCCCTGATTGGCGCGTTTCAGAGAGTCGGCGTTTTGGTGCGAGCCGATACCAAAAATCTTGTGCAGTCTGCCTCCCGAGCAGAAGACCCCAAATGGCGCCACGCGCCAGTGTAGGGACTTACGGTCGCCCCGTTACAGGCTAAAAGCTTTATTTGAGCTTTGAAAAGTGATTGTCTGCCTCTGGTTCTCAGATGTGGCAATAATCAGGGTGGTACCGCGAAATATTTTCGTCCCTGAAGCCGATTTTGTTCGGCTTCAGGGATTTTTTTGTTTTGCGGTGGGGGGA
>JGI994J12354_10001637_pt1 | contig 22535 bp, 18 predicted proteins | sample IntmicLarv3ML3BL_FD_12354 | JGI IMG/M metagenome (IMG submission 12354) | reverse complement strand
CGCCATAATCAGCAGCTCTTCCATTTCTTCAAAAAAGGCGTCATCCAGCCGCTTGCCTGTGATGGCGTCCACCGCGCGGCCAAAGGCGTTGGAGGTGCGGGTCAGCGCCTGCGACATCCGAACAAATAAACTGCGATCAGCCATTGGTGTTGTCCTCCGTGAAAATTCAGAAATCCGCGCGTGGCGGTGATTTGCGCGTGGTAGCGGTGCTGTTCGCCCCTACAGGCCTTGCATAACCCGCATATGTGGTGGGCCTGGAAATGGCGGCTGAAGATTCCTGCCCAGACATAGCGGCGGCGGTCATCTTCACAGCGGGCGAACGCTGTTCGCCCCTACGGGGTTGCGTGTTGCAGCCTTACGGAAACCAGCGAGGACACGCCTTTTTCCTGCATGGTAATGCCATACAGCGCGTCGGCGGCTTCCATGGTGCCCTTGCGATGCGTGATAACCACAAACTGAGTCTTTTGGGTGTACTCATGCAGGGTTTTGGCGTAGTGCTCGACATTGGCCTCGTCCAGCGCGGCTTCGATTTCATCCAGCACGCAAAAGGGCGTGGGGTTAATTTTTAGCATGGCGAAGAGCAGCGCGATGGCCGTTAGCGCGCGCTGCCCGCCCGAAAGCAGGGTTAGCGACTGCATCTTGGTACCCGGCGGTTGAGCGATAATCTCAATGCCCGAGTTCAGCCAATTGTGCTCGTCCATCAGCGCGAGATGCGCGTGGCCGCCGTCGAACAGCTTTTTAAAGGACACCCCAAACGCTTGATTGATTTCCGCAAACGCCTCGCGGAACCGCTCGACCATGCGTTTTTCCAGGCGCTCAATCAATTTGCCAAGGTCTTCAAAGGCCTGTTGAAGGTCCGCGCGTTGGGTCGACATTTCGCCAACCCGCGCTTCAAGCGCAACAAAATCCTCCACGGCATTGACATTCACCGACCCCATGGCGCGGATTTTGGCACGGGTGCTGCCCACCCGGTTGCTGGCGCCATCCACCAGAAAGGCTTCATCCCGCAGCGGCAGAATGTCCGCGTACGTCAGCTGATAGCTCTCAAAAATTCGCGCGGTGGCGTTTTCGCGTTCGGTCACCAGCCGCTCGGATTGGGTTTGGCTCCGCATCATCTGTTGCTCGCACTCGGCCAGTTGGGTAATCTGCTGTTGGCGATTTTTTTCGCCCTGAGCATAGGCGGCAAACGCGGCTTGGCGGGCGTTTTCACACGCCTCGGCCCGCGCTTGGGCGTGCTGTTGGGCGGCATCGTTGCTCTGCGCCGCTTGGCGGCATTCCTCCAGTGCTTGGCGAATTTGCTCCAATTGCAGCTCGCCATCCTGCCCTGCTTGCTGTTGCCTTTGGCCTTGCAATTTCAGATCTTGCAACTCGCGCGTCAGGCGGCTTTGCTCTTGCTGTTGCTGGCGAATGGCGCTTTGCGCTTGAGCCTGCTCCACCTGCAACCGCACGGCTTGCGACTGCATCTGCGTATGGCGCGCCCGCGCTTGCGAAAAAGCGTCCTGATCGGCCTCGGCCTTCGCGGTGCCCTCGGCGTCCCCCTGCCCGGCGCGATCAATCAGCGCTTGCATTCCGGCAATTTGCGTCGCAGTGTCCTGCTGCATATCCACCATGCGCTGCTGCTCGGCCAGCATCTCTTGTTCGCGCAGTTGGCGCTCTTGCAACGTTTCCAGCGTAATCTGCTCCCGCTCACGCAGGGCATGCACCCGCGCCTCGGCCTGCGATTGTCCCTCCACAGCCTTTTGATGTTCCACCTTTGCGGCGTTCCATTCGGCTTCGGCCTTGGCCGTCTCTGCGACCAACCGGACCTCAATCTGCCCGGCGCTCTCGGCTTGCTGTCGCAGGGCGTTGCGCTCGCGCTCGCGGGAGAACAAACCCCCGGCCCGCGCCTGCACGCTGCCGCCTGTGATGCTGCCGCCCACGTTCATCATGTCGCCTTGCAGGGTGACAATCCGAATGGATTGCTGGCTTTTTCGTGCCAAGGCAAGGCCGGTATCCATATCCTCCACCAGCACGGTGCGCCCAAGCAGATTCCGCACAATATCCCGATACTGGGGCTGGCATTCCACGCATTCGCTGGCCACGCCAAGGATGCCCGCCCCTTGCGCCCAATTGCGCTCCGTGTCGTTCAGCGTGCGGGTGCGCACGGCGTTCATGGGCAAAAAGGTCACGCGGCCAAGCTGATTGCGCCGCAGATACTCCACGAGTTGCTTGGCGTCCGTATCGGTGGGGGTAATCACATGCTGCATGGCCGCGCCAAGGGCCAGTTCGATGGCAATTTCCAGCTTTTGCGGCACCTCAATCATCTGCGCCACGACGCCGCAAACCTTGGCGGATAGCTGCGCGTCCTGCGCGGAATCCCGCAGCAGCGCGCGCACGGCTTGGCCATAGCCCTCATGATCCCGCTTGAGATCCTCCAGCATTTTCAGCCGCACCCGCATGGCTTGCATGGCTTCTGCTTGTTTTTGTTGGGCCTGTTGGGCCTGACGCCACGCCTCTTGGGCACGCGCCACCCCGTCGGCACGTTCCTGAACCGTTGCGGCCTCGCGGCTTCGCTCGCCCAACCCAACCGTCAGAGCCGCGCGGGCGGACGCCACATCCTGCTCGGATTGCTCGCGCTTGGCTTTGGTTTCATCCACCAGCCGCTGCATATCCTCGCCCCGCGCTGCCATGGAGGCATCAAGCCCCTGCAAATGCGAAATCTGCGCCCGCAAATCCGACATGCGGTTGAGGTTTTGCATCATCATTTCGCGCGCCTGGGCGGCTTTTTCCTCGTCGGCGCACAGCTGGTCGGCCAGTTGCGCCAACGCCGCCTCTGCGGTTTGCAGTTCGGCTTGCTTTAGCTCGAAATCCTTTTGCAGCAGGACAGCTTTTTCCCCGGCCTGATCAATGGCAAGGCTTAACGCCTCGCGCTTTTGGGCCAGTTCTTGGCCCTGTGTTTCCATCCGAAACCGCTGCTGCTCGCCATTGGCAAGCCGCTCTTCCCACACGCGCACGTTGGCTTGCGCGTTGCCCCGCGTTTCGGCCATGCTGGTCAAGGCAAGCTGGGCCAGTTTGGCATCCTCCTCGGCCTTTTGTAGGGCCACGGTATTGGCTTGCTCGCGCGCCTCCAACGCCACACCATCGGCCACATACCGCCGCTGGTTGGCTTGTAAAACTTCAATTTTCTGCGCCAGCTCATGCAGGGCCGCGTTGGCTTTATCTTGTTGCAGAATAAATAAATTCAGCTCATCATAGCGTAGCTGCTCGGCCAGCATTAGATACTCGCGTGCGGTTTGCGACTGCTGCCGCAATGGCTCGATCTGCCCTTGCAGTTCAACCAAAATATCATCGACGCGGGTGAGGTGCTCGGTGGTGCTAGTCAGCTTGCGTTCGGCCTCGGTTTTGCGCGCCTTGTATTTGGCAATGCCCGCCGCCTCTTCAAACACGGCGCGGCGATCCTCGGCACGGTTGGACAAAATCTCATCAATGCGCCCCTGCCCAATCACGGAATACCCCTCGCGCCCGGCACCCGTGTCGCGCAGCAAATCCACAATATCCTTTAACCGACAGGCATTTTGGTTCAGCAAATATTCGCTCTCGCCCGTGCGGTACAGCCGCCGCGTGATGGATACCTCCGGCGTGCCAAGCCCCAACCGGTCGTCCGTGTTGTCAAGGGTTAGAATGGCTTCACAAAAAGAAAGCGGACGCCGATTTTCGGTGCCGCCAAAGATAACCTCTTCCATCCGGCTTCCGCGCAGTTGTTTGGCAGATTGCTCCCCCAAAACCCAACGGATGGCGTCGGCGATGTTGCTTTTTCCGCTGCCGTTGGGGCCAACAATGGCGGTGATGCCGGTTTCGAATTTAATTTCAATGGTTTCGGGAAAGGATTTAAACCCCCGCAGGCGAATGGATTTTAGAACCACTAGCGCTTCCCTTTCCTATATGTTTTCGTACGGTCTGTCCAAACTCATGCTTTTAAGATATCTGCGCGAATTATCCTCAGGTGTTATCAGAACATCTGCCAAAATTCCGCTGACTTATCCGGACGTCCGTTCATTTTTTTTCGAACATTGTCAGGATATCTGCCCAAATTTTTGCAGCGCCGCATGCGCCGCAGCCTTTTCGGCTTCTTTTTTGCTGGGACCTTGACCCTCGCCGGCGGGCGTACCATTGACGGCAACGGTAGAGGCAAACAACGGTTTGTGCGACGGCCCCTGAGCATGAAGACTGTGGTAAACAGGCGCTTCCCAGCGCATTTTGGCCGCGTATTCTTGCAGGGCGCTCTTGTCGTCCACGAGCAGTTTGCTGGTTTCAGACAAAATACCCTTGATATGCTTTTCGGCCAGCGTGTAGGCCGCAGCAAACCCACCGTCCAGATAAACGGCCCCAAGCACGGCTTCATAGATATCCGACAACCGGCCCTCGGTGATGGCGGTTTCGGTCCGTGAGGTGCGCGCCATCTCGGCCAGTTTCATCTCGCCCGCATATCCCGCCAGCGCGTGCTTGCACACCAGGGCCGCACGCAGTCGGGTCAACACACCCTCGTCAGCGTCAAACTCGCGGTACAACAAGGACGCGCAGCACAACTGCAACACGGCATCGCCCAAAAACTCCAGCCGTTGGTTATCGGCTGCTTCGGGCTCGTCGTTGTGGTAGGAGCAATGGGTCAGGGAGGTCAGCGCCAAGTCTTTTTTCTTAAATGTATAGCCGGTGACTTCCTCCAGCTGCGCCACGCGGGTAGAATCGGCACGTTTCATTGCAGTTTTTTTGCTACGTAATCCACCACATCGCCCACCGTGGCGATGGCGTTGACCGCGTCATCCTCAACTTCGATAACAAAAGCCTCTTCCACGCACATCACCAGCTGGACCACATCCAGCGAATCGGCTTTAAGATCATTGCGCAGGTTCGAGGTCAGCTTAATCTCGCCGGGGTCAATCGCCAGTTGTTCCGCCAAAATGCTCTGTACCTTTTCAAAAATTTCCATGGTTGTTCTCCTCTTTTTTAGTTGCTGGTGTCGCAGGCTTGGTTATTGACACAGGTGCCGCAAGCTTAGCTGCCGGCGCAAACGTTGTGGACTCGGCTGCCGGCGCAAATGCCGTGGACGGTAAGCAACGCTTTATTCCTCGCTCCACAGGCCGGATTGCTCGGCCATGGCCTGTGCCAGCTTGTCCTCTGTGCCTTGGGTGACATGGCGGTATGCTTGCAGAATCATCTGCGCGCAGGTGCCCTCCTTGGATGAGCCATGGCCTTTATAGACACAGCCCTTAACGCCCAAAAGCGGTGCGCCGCCGTATTGATTGTGATCCAGACGTTTTTTGATTTTGGCAAACGCGGGTTTGAGCAGCGCCCCTGCCAGTTTATACCGAAATTTGGCGGTAAATTCCTGCTTGAGCACATCCATCAACAGGCCAAAGGCACCCTCGGCGCTTTTAAGTGCCACGTTTCCGCAAAAGGCGTCGGACACCACGACATCGACATAGCCGGACAGCATATCCCGTGCCTCGACATTGCCCACAAAGGCCAGCGGCATCTCTTGCAGCTTGGGATAAACCGCCTTGCACAATTCGTTGCCCTTTTCGGCCTCGGTGCCGATGTTCAGCAAGGCGACGCGGGGCTTTTGCACGTCGTACATACATTGCACATACACACTGCCCATGGCGGCAAATTGCTGCAAATGCGCGGGCTTGCAATCCACATTGGCACCGCAATCCACCAGCACGGTGGGACGGCCAAGCAGGGTTGGCAGCGTGGGCACCAAGGCCGGACGCAGCACACCCTTAAGCCTACCCAAAATCAAAATGGCCCCCGCCAGAATACCGCCCGTGGAACCAACCGAAACAAAGGCATCGGCCTGGCTATCCTTTACCTGCCTTAAGCCCTTCACAATGGCGCTATCGGCCTTGCGGCGAATGGCCATGGCCGGGTGATCGTGGTTGGTGATGGTCTGCTGACATTCCAAAATAGACAAGCGGTTGGCGTCAAACTCGTGGCCCTTGAGCTCGCGCTCAATTTCAGTCCGCGACCCGGCCAACACCACGGACAATTCCGGGCATTGCGCCAACGCTTGTACCGCACCCTGACAGGGCGCGCCCGGGCAATGATCGCCACCCGTGGTATCCACCACAATTCGAACCATATTCAAAGACCTCCCCTGTCGGGCATTGTGTTTTTTGAAAGCACACAGGTCTTGCCGGTAGCCAAGACATCAGCGGCCAAAAATCCGGTGCCGATTGGCACATACCTATTATAATCCCTAGGACCCTTTTTTTCAAGCCAGCCAGCGCCATTTTATTCTGCCATTGCACCAACCCGCTGCAAGCGCGGACACCGCCCCCCTCAGCCGGCATCCGCTTTTGCGTTTTCTTCGAAAAACTTCAAATCTGCTGAAAACCTCGTTCTTGAAAATCCCGCGGATTTTTTGTATAATCATGACAGTTTCGCGAGGAGGATTTGTCCATGAGCCACAACATTCAGGGCGCATTCGGGCGCTTTCACACCCAACAACCGGCCAGCTACACCATCACCGACCGCAGCATGCAGGTGCCGTGGGAGTACATCTATCAAAATCGCGATATGCTGCTTCGGGTGGATCAATACGGCCCGGTCAACGCACAGGCCAATCCCCCGCAGGATATTATGCTTTTCAAACGCGAGCGGGACGACAAGTTTTCCAAATGGCTGTTTTGGCTGCAATGCGACAACCTGAACAACGGCCTGCCCTTTACCAATTTTTGGGGCCCAACCGTGGGCGGTGCACCCAACCTGAAACCGGATGAAACCAGTATCACCTTTCATCCCGAACAGGCCATTTACCAATACCGCGTGGGTGCCCTGCGCATGACCACCACCCTCTTTGTGCCGCGCGCGGGTGCGGATATCGTGTGCAAACTAACCTTGGAAAATCTGGGTGACACGCCGCTTGCCGTCAAAGCCACCTCGATTTTTGCCGCCTATGTCAACCCGGCCGCACTGGCCCCGTGGGACAAACCCGAATGGTACCTGAAATCCGGCGTGAGTCATGCGGGTGAGCTGGCCTTTTGGTCGCAGCTGTTCAACTCCGGCTCGGTGCGCGAAAAACGCCGCGTGGCGGCACTCTGGTGCAGCGCGAAGGGCGCCGAAGCCTATGAAATTTCCTTGGAAAAATTCGTGGGCGAGGGCGATTTATCCAACCCGCAAGCCATCTACGCGCCCACCCTGCGGTTGGGCTCCTCCGACCTTGGCGGCTGGGCCGAATACACGGACACCAATCATATTTATGGCTATCCCCCAGCATACGGCGTGCAATATCCGCTGACCTTGGCCTCGAAATCCACCCAAACCTTAAGCCAGGTGCTCAGCCTGCTGCCCTTGGGGGAGGATTTTGGTCTGCCTACACTTGAAACCGCAAGCCGCAGCCTTCAATACTTTGACGCGGTAATCTACGAGCAGAAGCTCCGGGAACAACAAGACTTTTTCGGCGCACTGTTTCAAACCCGCGCCATCAAAACCGCCGATTCTTTTTTTGATTATTACGTCAACACCTGGCTGCCCTTGCAAATGTACTGGGTTTCTTCGCTGGATCGTGGCTGGCCCACCGGTATGCGCGGCACGCGGGATTGCGCCAACGACTTTATGGGCCAAGTGTATTTTGACGCCCCCTGGTCACGCGAAATTTTGGAGCTGGTGCTATCCTGCCAGCGCACGGACGGCTGGTTCCCCCGCCAGGTTTCCACCGCCGGACGCACCGGCACGCACGACCTTCGCCCCTTTGTGGACGCCGCGGCCTTTGTGCTGGAATTTGCGCATGAATATTTTTGCGTCACGGGTGACACAGCCTTTTTGGACACCCCGCTCAAATGGCTGGATGACGAAACCGAAAGCACGGTTTTTGTCCATCTGCTGCGCGCCCTGGATTACTACACCGATCCGGAAAACATCGGCGAGCACGGCCTGTGCAAGATTCGCGGCGGCGACTGGCTGGATGCCGTCAACCGCGCGGGCTTGCAGGGCCGCGGCGAAACCGTGATGGTCACCTGCCAAGCCCTGATGGGCATTGAATTCGTCCTAAAAATCGCCGATTTTGCCAAAAAGCCTGTGGAAAACCGCGCCCGCTACGAACAAGCCGCGCAAAGCTTCCGCAACAACCTGCAAACCCACGCCCTCAACAAAAGCGGCTTTTTCAACAGCGTTTTCACGGACAACGGCGAATGGGTTTTTTCGGACTGCGACCCGGATGGCGAAAGCCGCCCCTCGGTTTGTCCCAACGCCTACGCCATCATTGCGGGCGTGGCCACGCCGGCGCAGCGCCAGAGCATCCTCGAGGTCTACGAGCGCCTGAAATGCGAGACGGGCTACCGCCTCTTTTACCCCGGCATCGGCGCCAAACCCATCGCCAATGTGGGGCGCTCGGGCAGCGGTGACGGTCCCATTGGCCTTTTTGAAAACGCAACGCCGTACAACCACGGCTCACATGGGTTTCTTGGGCGCAGTTTTTCGGTGGCCAACCAGCCCGAAAAGCTCTTCGACGCCCTCATGTACATGCTGCCCTACGACCAAAATCATCACAATACGGATGAAGCCCTCTCGCCCCCGTACGCGGTGGTCAACTGCTGGCAGCGCATGAAGTTGTTTAACAACCGCGGCGGTATGACCTTCCTCACCGGCACCATCGCCATGGGCTTGCGCATGGTGTACAACTGGATGCTGGGCATTCAGCCGGATTTGGACGGTTTGGTGCTGGCCCCCTGCCTATCCACCAAGCTGGGCGACGTGGCCGTAACCCTCACCCTGCGCGGCAAAACCATCCATCTAACCCTAAAACAAAACGCCACCCAACTCACCGTCAACGGGCAACCCATCACCACCATCCGCACGGATCCCTTTAGCGGCCGGCAGGTGCACGTGATAGACTATGACCTGTTGCAGGATGTGAATGAGGTTGTTTTTGAGTAGGTGGCGGTTCTCTCGACGCCAACGCGCAGGCAATTCATATTTTGACAGGGGGCAACATGAAAAAACGGTCACAATTTATCATCATCATTGTCAGTATGCTCCTGCTTTCGTTCGTTTACGATACGACGCTAGCGCTTTGGGGAAGTCCCCGTGTGCAGTATGATCACAAGGGAAGGCCATTTACCATTGAGTCCAGAATCTTTACACTTGCGTTGCTTCTTTTGAGTGTCCTTGTCATCATTCGTCACTCTACTCAAGCAAAAACCCCCGCGCTTAGGGGCGAAAAAACACACAAGAGCTTGCGCATCAAGGAGGCACAAGCCTTTAAGAAGTTAGGCATGGCTTTGCCGACTTTGTCCTGCGTCGGTACGGTTACAAAAAAGGAATCGTCTTTTTCTTCCTCTATTGGCGTTCTGACGTTCAAAACAAGCGAAGACGAGGTCATCGAGGTGACGACATTTTATCACGCAGATGCCAACGTAACGACCACTCTCAACCGCATCCATCCGGGTGATTGCGGCCGGCTTCTCTACTGCGAATTCAAGGGGCGCAGGTATTTTGAAGATTTCCTGCCGAATTTTGATAATAGGAACGAGGCCTCTGAATGAAGCGAACCCCAGACCCGCTTGAACAAATCCGCCATGCCACAAAGAGGAGCCCCCTAAACAGCCTCGCTGCCGCGCTGATATCCGTTGGATTTCCTGCGGCTCTTTTTGCGGCCATCTATTTTCGATTGTCCGGCGCGTTAACTTTTCTCATGTTCGTCACGTGTATTGTACCTCCTACCGTTTTGGCTATCGTGAACAATCACAAGCTCCACAATATGCCCACGCAGAAAATGAAGGCAACTGTCGCGGGAAGAATTGGAAACGACATAACCTTTTTATGTGAAGACGGGATGAAAAGGACATTTTCCGTGACATCGCTCTCTTTAGCCTATCTCAAGGCTGGTGATAACGGAATATTGTCCTTCAAGGAGCGAAATACATTGGGGCTGTTTCTGGGGTTCAAGTGGACAAAATAGATGTTGTCCATGCAATATAGCAAGTTGAATAAACATAGTCATAACGGCAGGCTCCGGCCACCCGAAAACCTGCCGTTTCCATGTTCGCATTGGCAGTCCAATATTGCGCCAAACCAATCGGATTTCGCGTGGTTTGGCGATTATTTCGCCCAACCACAGCCTACGCCATCAAATTTTCCGGGTTCAAGCACAGCAAATCTTTTGGAACAAACAAGCCATCCTTGCGTATTAGCAGGTCGTCGAACCAAATTTCTCCGCCGCCGCTGGCCGCGTCTTGCAGCAGCACCAAGTCCCAGTGGATGGCCGAATGGTTGCCGTTGGGGGCTTCGTCGTAGCACGCGCCGGGGGTAAAATGGATGGAGCCCGTGATTTTTTCATCAAAAAGCGTGTCGTTTAAGGGTCGCGTGATGTACGGGTTGACGCCAATGGCAAACTCGCCGACGTACCGCGCGCCTTCGTCCGTGTCCAGCACGGCGTTGATGCGGGCCGTGTCGTTGGCCGTTGCTTTGACGATTTTCCCGTTTTCAAAATGCAGCACGATGTCGCGGTAGCAAAAGCCGTCCCGCATTTGCGCCGTGTTAAAGGAAATCACACCGTTGACGCTATCCCGCACGGGCGCGGTGAAGATTTCGCCGTCCGGAATGTTCATCTCGCCTGCGCATTTGATGGTGGGAATATCCTTGATGGAAAAAGACAAATCCGTCCCCTGCCCCACCAGCCGCACACGGTCGGTGGCGTCCATGCGTGCCTTCAGGCTGTCCATGGCACGATCCATTTTTGCGTAATCCAAGCAGCAGACATTAAAGAAAAATTCCTCAAACGCCTCGGTGGACATCTCAGCCGCTTGCGCAAAGCTGGGCGTCGGCCAGCGCAGCACCACCCATTTGGTGTGCGGCACGCGCTGATCGTTGATGGGGCGCATATATTCGCGGCTGTAAAGCGCGGACTTTTCGGCAGGAATATCCACACCCTCGTAGGCGTTATTGCCGCCGCGCACGCCGATATACGCCTGCATACCCTTCATGCGGGCAAGGTCGTTTTCGGTTAAAAACGCAAGCTGCTCTTGCCCCAGCCCCCGCCGCCACGCGCGGGAAACCCGGCTGTCGTGCAGCACCACATAGGGGTAGCCGCCCGCTTGATACACACGGTTAATCAGGGCTTCGACAAACGTCGCGGGCACGTCGGTGGCTTCAATCAGCACCCGCTCCCCCTCTTGAATTTTGCAGGAAAAGGCAACCAAAACATCGGCCAGCCGCTTCATTTTTTCGTGAATCATAGGTACCTCGTTCTTTGATGCTGTCGCGCGGCTGACCGCGGGTTTCAGACAACGCATTTGCCCAATGTGGTTTAATCCCAGACATCGGGGCTTGGCGTCACATCCCCGAGCGATCAGCCTCGCCGTCGAAGTATTCGTCCGGCGTGGTGCGCACAATGTAGTTTGGCCGGCCTTTGGCTTCTTCATAAGTGCGGCCGATATATTCGCCCATAATGCCGAGTGCCGCCAGCAAAATGCCCGTACACGCCAGCACAAGGCAGCCCAGCCAGTTGGCATAGAATCCTCTGAAACACAAGGCCAAAATCAACCAAATAGCGGCGAGAAAATTCATAAATAACCCCACCGCAGTGAAAAGTTTGAGCGGTTTGAATGAAAAGGCAAACATACCGTTGGCGGCCAGTTGAATCATCTTTTTCAGCGGGTATTTGGTCACCCCGGCAAAGCGGGCCTCGCGGACGTATTCCAGCGGCATTTGCCGAAACCCTACCCACGCCACCATGCCGCGCAAAAAGAGATTGTGCTCCGGCATGGCGAGGATGGTGTCGCGCACTTTTTTATCAATCAGGCGGAAATCGCCCGTGTCCTTGGGCACAATGCCGTCGGACAGGTAATTCATCAGCTTATAAAATACGCTGGCTGTCAGCTTTTTGAAGGCCGTTTCGCCCTTGCGCTCGGCGCGCTTGCCGTACACCACGTCCCAGCCCTCGCGCCAATGTTTGAGCATTTGGGGGATCAGCTCGGGTGGATCCTGCAAATCGGCATCAATAATCACGATAGCCTGCCCGCGCGCAAACCCCAGCCCGCAAGAAACCGCGCATTGGTGGCCGAAATTCCGCGCAAAGTTCACCAGCCGCACACGGGGATCGGCCTTGGCCAACGGTTGCATCAAATCCAACGTTCCATCGCGGCTGCCATCGTTGACATACACCACCTCAAAGCTGCACCCCATGCCTTCCAGCACAGCAAACAGTCGCCCATGGGTGGTCATGATGACTTCTTCCTCATTATACATGGGCACAACAACGGATAAAATCGGTTCCATCGATAAACTCACTTTCCGGCTACCAAGGCATGGAGCGACAAGCCTAGGCCAAACCCGCAGAGATTTCATGTCCTTAGTATAGCCTAAAAATCAAAAAACCGCAAGGTATTCCCTGCGGTTTAATTTTGTTTTTTGTCAGCTGCGTATGCCAGTGCCGGCCGACGATTTAGCATTACGCTTAATCAGCTGTGCATATCAGCGCAATCAGCGATTAAAACCGCAACGGATTGACCTTAATGCCGGGGCCCATGGTGGCCGACAGCACCGCCGAGCGAATATACGTACCTTTGGCGGCTGCCGGACGCGCTTTGATAACGGCTTCCATCAGCACGCGGAGGTTTTCTTCCAGCTTGTCGGCGTCGAAGGAGGCTTTACCGATGGGGCAATGGATGATGGCGGTACGGTCAACGCGGTATTCGACCTTACCAGATTTAATTTCGTTAACGGCGCGAGTGATATCCATGGTGACGGTTCCGCTCTTGGGGGTGGGCATCAAGCCCTTGGGGCCCAGCACACGACCCAAGCGGCCGACCACACCCATCATATCCGGGGTGGCGACGCAGACGTCAAACCCAAACCAGTTTTCGCCTTGGATTTTCTGCACCATTTCCTCGGCACCAACAAAATCAGCACCGGCGGCGAGGGCTTCCTCCGCCTTGTCACCCTTGGCAAAAACCAGCACGCGGGCCACGCGGCCTGTACCGTTTGGCAGAACAACCGTGCCGCGAACCTGTTGGTCGGCGTGGCGGGGATCAACACCCAAACGAATGGAAATTTCGATGGTCTCATCAAACTTTGCCTTGGCCGTTTGTTTTGTGAGGCTGATGGCCTCGGTGGGATCATAGGCTGTCAGGTTATCCAAGAGCTTTACGCTCGCTTTGTATTTTTTACCGTGAAACATTTTCTTCCCTCCTTAATCCGCAACCGTCACGCCCATGGAACGTGCCGTGCCCGCGATCATGCGGATGGCGGCGTCCATGTCGTTGGCGTTGAGGTCTACCATTTTAATTTGGGCGATTTCACGCATTTGTTCCGTTGTGATGCTGCCAACCTTGACACGGTTGGGCTCACCGGACGCCGATTCCAAGTTCAGCGCCTTTTTGATCAGCACCGCCGCCGGGGGCGACTTGGTGATGAAGGTGAAGGAGCGGTCTTGGTAAATGGTGATCACCACGGGGATGATCAAACCGGGTTGACGTGATGTTTTTTCGTTAAAATCTTTAACAAAACCAGCCAAGTTGATGCCGTGCGGGCCCAGAACCGAGCCAACAGGCGGTTGGGTTGTGGCCTTGGCAGCGGGCAGCTGCAGCTTGACCACGGCGGTAACCTTTTTTGCCATGTGAAGTGCCTCCTTGTTATTTTTTGCGGCCCGGTACCCCGTAATACGTGATGTTACAACGCACCCGCAGCGCATAATGTGGTTGCGAGGGAAGGATCCCTCTCCCACGATTCGGCGTCATCGCGCCAAACCATTATTCATGATCCATCGGCATCGCCGAACGAACCATCAACAATCAACCCGCTACCCGGACAACTTGGGAAAAATCCAAATCAACCGGTGTTTCGCGGCCAAACATGGAAAACAGCACGCGCATTTTTTGATGCGCCGTATCAATTTCCTGCACAACGCCAATGTGGTTTTCAAGCGGCCCGGTCAGCACCCGTACGTTTTCACCCACGGCAATGTCGATCTTGATGTGGACATTTTCCACGCCCATAGCACGAACTTCCCGCTCGGTCAGCGGCACCGGTTTGTTTCCGGAGCCCACAAACCCCGTGACACCGCGCGTGTTACGCACCAGATACCAGCTCTCGTCGGTCATGACCATCTTCACCATAACGTAGCCGGGATAAATGTTGCGACGGTACAGCTTTTTCTTGCCGTCCTTAATCTCAATGATTTCCTCAGTGGGAATTTGAACGTCCAACACGCGGTCGGACATGCCCACCCTGTCTACGGCGCGTTCCAAATCATTGCGAACCTTGTTTTCATAGCCGGCGTAGGTATGAACGACATACCATAGCGCCTCGGGCATCGTCTGCTCTTTTTCTTCCATGGTCAAACTAGGCATCCCCTTTCCGGCGTCGGCTTTACAATTTGCCCTCAATGCGGATTCAATTTAATCCGTCAATGTAAGGAAGGCGCGGGCGGCTTCTATTTGTAAAGCAACGAGAACAGCTCACCTAGCCCCGCGTCGAAGAGGCTGACAACCGCGATAAAAATGGCGACGAAAATCAAAATAGCAATGACATACTTTTTGAGTTCATCGCGAGTCGGCCACGTGGTCTTTTTGAGTTCAAAATAAACCGCACGAAAATATTGCATCGGCGATTTGCGTGGTTTTTTTTCTTTAGCAGCATTGGTCTTCTTTTCAGAATCCTTTTTCAACAGCGGCATAGCGCAGCCCTCCGATTGGTGGACCGACATCGTGCGGCCCATTTTGCCCATGTGCGTCCGCACACCCACATATGCCATCGCGCGCGTCAGCAGCGCTCATTCAGCACCGTACGCGGTGATGCGCAAAATCCAATTATTTGGTTTCGCGGTGTTCGGTATGCTTGCGGCAGAACTTACAGTATTTGCTGAGTGCCACACGATCCGGGTCGTTTTTCTTGTTCTTGGTGCTGGTGTAGTTGCGGCGCTTGCAATCCCCACAAGCCATCGTAATGATAATCCGTTCACCCGCCATGGTGTCCCCTCCTTGATGCCGGTTAAATTAAGACCCGCCGCGCGGATCACGCGCCTCGTCGGAACACACGCGGCGCATTCGCAAAACAAATGCACAAAACGCTGTGGTTGTAACGAAAACTCTGCTTTGCGCACAATAAAAATGCGCAAAAAAAATAGGCGCACGGTTATTATAACGGCTGACCCTCACCTTGTCAAGCGTTTTTCGGCTGATTTCCATGGATTTTCGGCGGTTTTTTCAAATTTGACGAGCAACCCTTCGCACGCGTTCACACTTTGCCGCGCGCCCCCGCATGTTGACGAGTTGCTTTGCCTCCTCCCTCCCGGGCACGATAGGATAGCGGTGCTTTCACTCCTCCGCACGATAGCGGGTTCCGACGCATACAGCCGTCGGCGCCCATCAGCATTATCGACAATCATCAAAAGGGGCCCCCGCACACGCAGGAGCCCCTTCAAATTCAGGATGGATTAGCTCATGCCGCGAATGGTGATGGCTTCATCCGCATTGGTGACGATGAGGCGAATGACGGAGAAGGTACCCTCGTGGTTGTCGCCGTCCGAAACGATGGCGCCGTGCATGGAGGGCGACCAGCAGGTGTAATGGGTGCCGCCCTTGGCCTTGAACAACGAGGCGTTCATGTTGGGCGCAGGATCAATTTGGGCGGTGCGCACGTTGTCGGCCTTGGGATACGAAGACCAGTGGTAGGCATTGTCGATTTGCATATCATAGAGGCCCCAGCCGTTGGCGGGTTTGGTTTTGGTCATGCCGACCGTGCTGGTTACTGCGTTTTCGCCAGCGTTCAGCTTACGCATGGTGGATTGCATGGGTTTATATTTTTCCTGCGAGTCGATGTTGGAATCGCCCATGCGCAGGGCGTATTCCCACTCGGCGTCCGTGCACAGGCGAATGTCCACGCCGTTGCCGGTTAAATCGGGATTGTCAGCCTTGACCTTTTCAATGAATTTTTTGATCTGATCCACATTGAGGTTGGTCATAAACTTATCGTCGCCAATGGAGGGCGAAGGCATACCGACGCGGGATATGGTTTTGTCCCAATTCCAAAGAATGAGCTCGCCGGGCGCGGTCAACAGCGGATCGCTGCCAACGTATTCGTTCCACATGCCTTGGGTGACGGGGATTTCCATCATATACCAAGATTTGTTGAAGGTAACTTTGTGCGGATATTCGTCCTGGTAGCGCCAGCCACGGAAGAACCACGAGCCCTGCAAGAAATCACCCGCAGGAATGTACTTCATTTTGGCGCTGGCGGCGCCGATTTTCAGTGAAAGATCCGGCTTACCCGCGTTGGCTTCCAACCCCGCCTTGGGGATGTCCGCGCGTTGGAGCCGCTCGGGCAATTGCGAGAAGTTGGAGGGCATGGAGTTGCCGCTGTATTGCAGCACGCTGGTGACGGTCATTTCCATGGTATCAAAATCCACCGTGCCGCGCAGACGGATGGGTCTGGCGTCCATGTCAAAGTTGTTTCCTGCCGTGGAATATTCGTTGCCGCCGTAGGTCAGCTTGCTGCCGACTATCGCGAAACGTAGTTTTTCTTTGCAAGCAGCCAGCACGGCTTGGGCGGCTTCCGTGGTTAGGTTCACGCCTTCTGGGAAATGCTCATCAAGGATGGCCGCAAAGGTGTCATCCACATAGCCCTCACCTTGGACGGCATAGAAGATGAAGCTCTTATCCGGCTTAGCGGACCACGCTCCCCGAGAGGGATGGTCCTGATGGGCCTGCATGACAACGCCCCAAACATCCATGGGTGCATTGGCAGGCGACAGTGTGGGCGACGGGCTGGAAGCAGTTGTTACATCGGGACTGGGCGTTCCTGTGGCAGGTGCCGTCGGCGAGGGTTCTTCAGTAGGCGGCGGATCGGTCGGCACACCGTCGCAAATCCAGCCCAGTTCTCTTAGGCCGAACATCTCGCTGCGAATGCCGAGGATGACGTCGATGTCAATCTCTCCGTTGTTAAAGAGATCAACAGCAATAAACGCTCTTCCTGTAAGCTCTTGGGTGCCGAACATATGGCCGCGAACAGCCAAAATGTCGTCAATATCCAGTTCTTGATCCAGGGTTGCGTCGCCAAGCTTCAGGCAGTCACCAGTGTGATCCTCCGGACCATGAACGGCCGGAGTAGCCGAAGCCATCAGCCCAGCGGGCAGGGCCACAGCCAGCATCACCAGGCACAGCAGCAAGGACAGCATAGTCTTTCGGGTACGTAAACGGTTAAGCATTGTGAACTCGTCCTTTCATCTTCTGTGGGGTGCCTGCGGCCTTGTTTCGCCGCGCAAAAAGTACCACCACGCCATCCACCCCAGCCTACCGCCAGTATAAGCCGGCCGGCGACGTTTGTCAACACAAGATTCTTCGAAAACCAAGACGATTTTTCCAAAGGACAGGGTCGCCCGAGCGGATTTCGAGCAGTTTTGCGGCGTTTTCCCACGCCATTGCTGTAAAGTCGCGAATACCCCTTGCAGCCAAGCCACAAAAAAGCCGACACCCAAACGAGTATCGGCTTTCCACCTTAGGTAAAACGTTTCACTTGGCTTGCCTTTTGCCTTGCACAGAGACAGTATGCGCCCTTTTTGCCCTACAGTAAAATGCAGATCATGCCGCCCGAGCCTTCGTTGATGATGCGCGAGAGTGCGCCGGTCATCTTCTGCTGGACATCAGCGGGCAGGCGCATCAGCTTGCCGGACAGATTTTCCTTGACCATATCATGCAGCGAGCGTCCGAAGAAATCGGTATCCCACAGCTTTTGCGGGTCGTTCTCAAATGCGCCAAGCAGGTACTTTTGCATGTCCTCGCTCTGCTTTTCTGTGCCGATGATGGGCGAAACCTGTGCCTCCACCCCCACGCGCAGAATGTGCAGGGTGGGTGCGCTGGCCTTGAGCTTGACGCCGAATTGCCCACCCCGCCGCACAATTTGCGGCTCGTCCAGCATCATTTCTTCCAATGTAGGTGCCACCATGCCGTAACCCTCGTTGAGGGCGCTTTCGATGGCCGTGTTGTAGCGGTCATATGCGGCTTTGGCGCCCGAATACTCGCGCAGCAGCTGCAAGAGCTGGTAGTCGCCCGTGATGTTCATGCCGCAGGCCTCGGAAAGCAGCTCGTAGTACATGCCCTCACGCAGGGTCAAGCTGACGTAGACACTGCCAGTTCCAGCCAAAATGTGCGAAACCTCCGCCATGGTCACGTGCTCGTTTTCCATCATGGTGGGCAGCACGGCCGCGGCGTCACGCATCAGAGAAATTTCGGCCGACTCGGCCAAAGCCGCCAGCATTTGCGCAGGCAGCCAATGGTCGGCAGGCAGGGCTTGCGCCCATGTGGGCATTTCCAGATGAATTTCCGAAAGCGGGAAGGACATGAGCAGTTCGTTCATCATATGGTGGATATCCTGAACCGTCATGTTCAGCACATCCAGCACACACACGGACACGCCGTATTTTTCCGAAAGCGCACTACCCAGCGCCATGGTCTCATCGGCGTGCGGCGTTGCGCTGTTGAGCACCAGCACAAAAGGCTTACCCAACGCACGCAGCTCGTTGACCACCTGCTCCTCGGCCTCGACATACCCCGCGCGGGGCAGTTCGGTAACACTGCCGTCTGTCGTCATGACAATGCCCACCGTGGCGTGCTCGGTAATGACTTTTTGCGTGCCAAGCTCGGCGGCCTCTTCGAAGGGCATGTCGGCGGTTGACCACGGCGTTTGCACCAGCCGCGGCTGACCGTTTTCCAAGTACCCCAGCGCGCCGCGCGTTAAATAACCCACGCAGTCGATGAGGCGCACCGTGGCGGTGGTCTCCCCTACTTGGATTTGCGCGCCGGATTCCGGCACAAAATGCGGTTGTGTTGTCATGATGGTACGCCCGGCCGCCGATTGCGGCAGCTCGTCCACCATACGGGTGCGCAAGTGTTCGTCCGACACCTGCGGCAGCACGGCCAGCTCCATAAACCGTTTAATAAAGGTCGATTTCCCGGTGCGAACCGGCCCAACCAGCCCTAAATATATCTGGCCCTGCGTGCGTGCGGCGATATCCCGGTATACATCAAAAGCTTCCAATGTGGCTTCCCCCTTTTGCAGATATTCAACACTATGAGGGGAAGCCGCGGATTATGCTCTCTATTTTGGGTATTGTCCAGAAAAACAGCCTTGACAGAAGGAGGTGCTCCCCTGAACCAGCTCAGGCAGCTTTTCCTGCGGCAGGTAGGCCAGCGAATCGGCCCCGATGTGCGCGCACAGTTCTTCCACCGAATGCGTATTGGCCGTCAGCTCGGCGGCGTCGGAAATATCCGTGCCAAAATAGCAGGGCCATTTGTACGGTGGGGAAGAAATGCGCACGTGCACCTCTTTGGCACCGGCGGCCTTAAGCATCTTGACGATGTTGGCACAGGTAGTGCCCCGCACAATGCTGTCGTCCGTCATGACAATGCGGCGTCCCTTGACATTGGCTTCGATAACCGAAAGCTTCATGCGCACGGCCGTGGCACGCAGGGCCTGCGTGGGCGCGATAAAGGTGCGGCCGATGTAGCGGTTTTTATCAAAGGCCAGGCCAAAGGGAATGCCGGCTTCTTCCGCGTAACCGATGGCGGCGATGGTGCCCGAATCCGGCACGCCGACCACCAAATCCGCATCGACGGGCGCAAGCTGGGCCAAAAGCCGTCCCGCCTTGTGGCGTGCATCGTAGACACTGGTGCCGTCGATGATGCTGTCCGGGCGGGCGAAATAGATATATTCAAAAATACAAATATGCGGGCGGGCGGGCATTTGCGAAATGGTCACGGGGCCGTGGGCGGTAATTTCCACCAACTCGCCGGGCGCGACGTCCCGCACAAAGGTCGCTTCTACACTATTGAGGGCACAGCACTCGGAGGCCACCATCCAGGCATCGCCCCGCCGGCCAATGCACAGGGGCCGGAAGCCCCGGGGGTCACGCGCGGCAAACAGCCGGTCCTGGCTCATCAGCACCATGGAGTACGCGCCCTCAAGCGCGGGCAAGGCGTTGGTGATGGCCGCAGCGAGGTCGCTCTCTTGTGTGCCGTTGGCAATGAGGTGCGCAACCACCTCGGTATCGCTCGTGGTTTGAAAAATAGCCCCGCGAGCAGCTAGTTCCTGTCGCAGAGCGTTAAAATTGGTAATGCTTCCGTTGGCGGCGATGCAAAGGGTGCCGCGTGCGTGGCGTACGGTGAGGGGTTGGGCGTTTTCGCGGTTGTTTTGCGCCAGCTTGGCATAGTGCACGTGCCCGATGCCCATGCTGCCTTTGATGCCTTCCAGCACGGCGGCGGGGAAAACCTCGGTCACAAGCCCCATGTCCTTATGGTTGGTGATTACCTGATTGTGGGCAACCGACATGCCTGTGCTCTGTTGCCCCCGATGCTGTAGGGCAAACAGCGCCGCATAGATGTCGGCCGAGCATTGATGCCCCGTTTGTTCTACGATGCCAAATACGCCGCAAGCCTCCTGTGGCCGATGACAGTGTGCGCACGAAATAGAACCTTCGAGCATACATGACCTCCCTTGATAAAGTTGATCAGAAAATGCTTGACAATGGCCGCAAACCGTGCGGGACGACGCTGTCCTTTGTCGGTTGTCATCGCCAAGGGCCGCCACGCGGCACCGCAAAAAGTATACAATGTTTGGGGGTGAAATGTCAATGTGAATTCGGTCCATTTACCTCACAAAAATTGTAAGGGGCGTTGCCCACATCATTCAACAATGTACAACAGACAATGTGCGAGTTCGATGGTGTGCGCCGTGTATTCCCCGTCTTTTGGCAACCGAAAAAGACCGCTCACCATCCAATGGCACGGCCTTTTTCGGTTGCGCGAACACGATGGAAAAATCCCCCTATATACCATGTCACTTACAGGCCAAATGTTAAGCCTCTTTGCGGGACTTTCCATAAAATTTCCACCCAGCGCATGGTCGCGAAAAAGTTTATCCTATATACCATCCGAGCTTAAAGGGGAAATGTTAAGCCTCTTTGCGGAAGTTTCCCCAAAGAATCCCCTGATCGTGTTTCGCGGGCGCGCCTGATGGTGTATAATTGTTTTATGCGGTGCTGGTGTGCCGTGGGCGTGGCTGGCGATTTTTATATTTTGTACGGAAGGAAAGATGATGAATATAACAAAATACTCGTCCCATTGTTTTTTTGAAAATGTAAATGGTATACGTTTTGACGATGCGTATGACATCATAAAAAGGAAAGCTTACATAAAATATGTGGCAGAACATCACATAAATTACTTGCACTCACAAGATGATGATATGTTTTTACACAGTTTGACACACTTGCCCTACCACCCACAATCGCAAAAACGCCCCCAACCATCCCGCGGAGAATCGAAAAAGTTGCACGCGCTCGATCGTTTCATTTTCCCGTTTTCGCGCGCATACCCCTCGGCATTTTCCATGAAACGCCAATCGCCCGAAAACCCACATTCCCCGTAGGGGACGGCGCCTTCGCCGTCCAACAACGCCCTCACCGGGCATATTCCCCCACTCATCGGGACAACCTAAGCCGAAACGACCTTGGGAGGTAAAAGCTATGTCGGAAAGCTGGTTTTTGGCGGCGATGTTTATCCTAACGGCCTTTGGCTGTGTGGATGGCTTTTTGCGGCGGATTCACTTGAATCGGTGGTGGGCGCTGGGCTTCTTGGCGCTTTGGATTGTGCTGCCCATGCTGTTGCCTCATCTATTATGGGCACAAATGCTGACCCTTCTTATGCTGGCCACAGCTGTTGCCTACGGCGCTTTTGCGCTTTCGGGCAGGGGCCGCCTGATGGCGCTGGCCTGCTTTACGGTGGCAACCCTGGCCGCCCTGCTGCTTCGTGTGGCGCTACCCGTTGAGAGCGGCCAACTGGCCTTTTCCATCAATTGGCTGTGGGCCCCCGCCATCGCCGCCTGTGCGCTGGCCTGCACGCTTGATCAAGGCGCGGCGCTGTGCGGTTCCTTCTTGGCCATGGGCGCGCAGCATGCGGCATACAGCCTGATTGCGCCCGGACTGGGTCGGGCTGAACCGTTTTACCTCGGAGGCGGCTTTGCGTTGTTGGTTTCCTTTGCCGCCATTGCCTCGCTGACCCAACTGCTATTTACCGTGATGCGAATTGCTGTGCCGCCGCCGCGGGTGAATTCGTAGCGTCACTCGCGAACGAGAACCGACGTGCAAGCCGCGTCGGAATTTATATTTGCCATGTTTCATCTTCCTTTTTTTATTTTGCTATGAACAAAATAACGTGATGGCGCGGGCAGGGTACCTTGAACGCTTGAATTGTGCACCTCAAAACCGCTGGTATAAATTCCAAAACCTCCGCATATTATCCCCCATAGACCACAAAGGGGGAGTTTGGTTTGTCCACACAAAAGAGTCGATTATCACACCGCCGCGCCACACCGCAGCGATCCACCTACCACGCGGAGCCGCCGCCTACGGGCCGGGGCTTTTTGGCATTGATTTTTCTTGGAGCGTTGGTTTATTTTGCCTGCTTTGGCAAAACCGGCGAGCTCTTTCGCTTGCACATCACCGAGCCCTTGAGCCAAAGCTTTGCCGGGCTGACACCCACCCCAGTGCCCTCGCCGGGCCCCAC
>JGI994J12354_10001636_pt1 | contig 22543 bp, 18 predicted proteins | sample IntmicLarv3ML3BL_FD_12354 | JGI IMG/M metagenome (IMG submission 12354) | reverse complement strand
ATGGAACGGGATCAATCCAAGTTTGGTGCCAAACCCTGCGAACAGGAGAAGGATCACAGCACAGGACATGGGGAGTCCCATCGACAGATGCAGATTGGACCAAGAGGAAAGGATCGGTGTTCCCGCGTGTATCAGCATTATAATGAACGCGGCAATGATCATCAGTCCGCCAAAATGCGTAATGACAAGGAATCTCCATCTTGCCCCTTCATTTTTGCAGGACGACATTAGGAAAGTCATGAGAGTGATCATCTCCCATCCCAACAGTATCAAGATCACTGAATCTGCGCATATTGTGAGTGCGCAGACAATGAACATAAGACAGGTCAATGCATAGTATCTCGCGTTCTTTGGTGCGGAAACAGATTTAGACATATGTGCGATCACAGCGAAGAACACCAAAGAAGAAAATGAGAGCATTATTGCTGACAGATCCGACAACAATATTGTGTAGTCGCCCCATGCGGAATGTAAAGGAAAAGAATATCCCGAAAGATCACAGGAAATGAAGATCGGATATGCAAAAATACCGGCTATACAGGAAACGCAACACAGTGCTATCGGTATTTTTTTCTTCCACACCATCGGTATGGGCAATAATGTTGTAAGTACTCCCACCGCTGCAGGGATGAAAAGAATTGCCAGATATATTTCAATATCCAAAACTAAGCCCCTGCGCAGTCAACATAGGTTCACACTGTAGTAGCCGCTTAGCTAAATGGAGTTATTAAATTTTTTCTATATCGACAACTGTGTTCGGTAAGTGCTGACCCCTTTCTCTGATTTTTTGAGTATGACAATATACCTACGTTAGCGATCTTCTTTGTCATTTTCTTTCCTGACTGTTCGTAGAGGCTTTCGCCTTCTCGATGTAGCCGGACCAGATCTTTTCAAGATCGGGCTTTTGTATTGTTTCCATGATGTATTGGGCGAACTCATCACCTGTTGCACCGTTGCTCCTTCCGGTCATGACAAGTTTCTTTTCAAACTGAACACAAACATCTAAGGCCATATCGAGTTTCTTTCCTTTCTCGGCTTCTCCGATGTGGCTCATCATCAGAGCGACCGCTTTTATCATGCTGCAGGGATCCGCATACTGCGCTCTCCCCTCGTCGACCATTCTCGGGGCGGATCCGTGTATTGCTTCGAACATAGCGTATTTCTTTCCGAGGTTGGCGCTTCCGGCGGTCCCTACACCGCCTTGGATCTGTGCCGCTTCGTCCGTAAGGATGTCGCCGTACAGGTTCGGGAGTACGAATACTTTGAACGAACTTCTTCTAGCGGGGTCAATGAGCTTTGCGGTCATGATATCGATGAACCAATTGTCCCATTTCACTTCGGGATATTCTTTCGCGATCTCTTCCATGGTGCTCAAGAATTTTCCGTCGGTCGTCTTGATGATGTTGGCTTTTGTTACAAGCGAGACGTAATTCTGTCCGCTCTTCCTTGCGAACTCGAATCCCGCGCGTATGATCCTTTCCGTTCCCTGTGCGGTGGCAACGCAGAAATCCATGGCGAGGTCATCGGTGACATTGATGCCGTTGCTTCCGAGGGCGTAACTGCCTTCGGTATTCTCTCTGAAGAATGTCCAGTCTATTCCCAATTCCGGTACGGATACCGGTCGGACATTTGCGAAGAGATCGAGCTGTTTCCTCATCGCCACATTCGCGCTTTCGATATTGGGCCATCCGTCCCCTTTGCTGGGGGTGGTTGTCGGCCCCTTCAGTATAACATGGCATTTCTTGAGCTCGGCGAGGGTATCGTCAGGTATCGCTTTCAGAACCTCGGCGCGCCTCTCGATGGTGAGGCCGTCTATCACGCGTATCTCGGCCTTTCCCGCTTTGATCTTGTCTGCCAGCAGGAATTCCATGACCTTCTGGGCGGACGCACAGATGTACGGACCTATTCCGTCTCCTCCGCAGACACCAACGATCAATTTGTCTATTTTCGAATAGTCAACCCAGTCCCCTTCTTTCTTAAGGTTTTCGACTCTTTCGAGTTGCTGTCTTAGAAGTTCTCCGTACTTTTCCTGAGCGGACCTGATGGCTTGTTCGTCTACCATTTTATCGTCACATTAATCTCTGTATCAATAATAAACGTAATGGTGAGAAGACATATTCCGCGTTGTTGTATTAGAACAACCTTAACTACTTTGTATGTCTTCGGGATGCAATGATATTCGAAAGGTTAGCGAACGTAATTCTCAAGCGTTCGAAGTTGATAATAGCGCTATGGATAATCCTTCTGATCTGCGCTGCACCTTTCATAATGAAGGTCGGAGAGGTCATGGATTATGATGGCACGAATATGGCCGGTCCAGATTCAGAATCCATCAGAGGCGCCGAGATAATTGAGGAATATTTCAAATCGCCGGAAATCAGCATGGAGAGCATGGTCCTCTATGTCGTGAACTTCTATTCGGCATCCGAGAAAACACAGGCTGAGGGGTTACTGCCCACCCTGACAACGGGAATGACGAATTATTTGGACAGTGAAGGGAATCGAAAGGTAAAACAGGTCGCCCAGTTCGGGGTGTTCGAGGACGAATCCGACCCCGACGAAGGTGTAGCGATCTACGCACTGATCTATGAGGATGCTTTCACCAGTGCAGATGTTTCCGGCGATACGGAGAATCTGAGGAATTATTTGAAAGAGCTTATGGGAGGCAGCGGAAATTCCAATCTTACGACATACGTTACGGGTTCTCCCGCAATATCTTATGATACGGAAAAGGGCTCATCGGAAGATATCGCTAAGATCGATCCGTTCACCATTTTGCTGATACTGATCCTTGTGGGGCTGTTCTTCAGATCATTTGTGACGTCCGCCATGCCTCCGATGACCATCGGAGTGGCCTTCGGAGTGGTGATGTGTCTGATGTACTTCGTAGGCTCGATATTGACGATCTCCTTCGTCACCGAGATGTTCTTACTGGTGTCAATGCTTGGTGCGGGGTGTGATTACTGTATATTCATTCTGGCAAGATATCGCGAGGAACGTCTGAAAGGAAACGCTCACGAAGCTGCATTAAGAAGTTCCATAATCTGGGCGGGAGAATCAATAACGACTTCCGGTATCGCGGTCATGATCGGATTCGGAGCGATGTCGATCTGTTCGTTCTCGATGATAAGCACGATGGGTATCATGTTGGCGTTGGGAATCATGGTCGCATTGGTCGCCGCCTTGACGCTGATAACGTCTGTACTGGCAATATTCGGAGAGAAGATATTCTGGCCCTCCAAAGTGGAAATGTTCCAGGAAGGCGGAAAGGCCATGAAAGGATGGTACGGAAAAGTATCCCGTGCGGGCCACAGATATTTCACAAAATCCGTTAAGATGTCAATGAAACATGCCAAGATCATAATTGTTTCTGCGATCCTTATCACCATTCCCGCAGTATACATTACCGCAACGGCGGAATCTTCCTATGACATGGTAGGAAGCATGTCCTCCGGTGAAGCAATACACGGACTTGATGAGATAGAGGAATATTCCAACGGCGGAATGATAATGCCCAATTACGTCGTACTTGAAATGGCTGATACGTTCGGAACGGTAAGGGTCGACAATTCATCCGGTATGCCGCTGAATGTGATCGAATGGACCGGAGCAAGCTATTTCAGTGATTATCTGAACAGCCTTTCTACTCTCTCGTCGGCAATTTCCGAGGACAGCAACGTGGGAGAGGTCTGGGGATTGTACATCTGGAAGGACATGGTCGATGCGGCCGTTGCAAAATACCCGTCACCTCCGCCTCCTCTGACGCCCCAACAGGCTCATGATTACGCAATGATGATATTCACGATGGTGGCGGGAGAACTTCCCAACACAATAGGGAAGGGAGTATCGGAAGTCCTCATGCTGGTTTCGGGATTCAGTGCATTGACGTATGACAATCCTCTTGTGGCCGGAATCATGGATTATTACATGAACTACGATATAGCCACAACAGTGGGAGGAACAACCAACAATGATGGGACAGTTACGTTAACTCATGTGAAATTCACCATCATCACCGACGAGGAAGCAACTTCCGACAGGTCGATAGACACGATATCATACGTTGACGGCGTGGTCAGGAATTTCGTGGCAGATCCGGCGTATGAGGATATCGTTACTTATGCTTGGCTTACCGGAGTAGCGGTCGTGATGTACGAGATCTCGGAACAGGTCAGCAGTGAGTTCCTGAAAGTGGAACTCATCGCGATAGCACTGATATTCGTGTTGCTCTTCTTCGTGATGAGATCCTTCGTGACGCCTCTGCGTTCTATCGCAACCATACTTATGAGTGTGGCATGGACGATCGGTCTGACACATCTGATATTCGGCAACCTGCTGGGAGAAGGCGTGATATGGATGATCCCGATAATCCTGGTGGTCATCTGTCTCGGGTTGGGAATGGATTATGACATTCTGCTGACAACACGTATTCGGGAGAATCATGTTCACAGAGGTATGACCAACGACGATGCGATAACTTCCGCCGTTACTCATACGGGTTCCGTGATAACCATCTGCGGGCTGATCATGGGAGGTGCGTTCGGTACGCTCATGCTTTCCAGTACGACGATGCTTCAGGAATTCGGTTTCGCGTTGTGTTTTGCGATAATAGTCGACGCACTTGTCGTGAGAACATACATCGTACCGGCGGCCATGCACCTGTTGGGAGAATGGAACTGGAAAGGACCCAAATTCCTGCAGAGGAAGAATCCGGAGTGATCAGAAACATTTTCTGACCGCAGACATGATCTCAAAAGGATCGTCTGCGGTCATCAGTGCACTGATCATACAAACCCCTTCAGCTCCGGCCTTCAGAACGGAGGCGGCATTTTTCTCATCGATCCCGCCTATCCCGTAAACGGGAATATCGACCGACGAACAAATTTCTGCAACGGAATCCAATCCCTTTGCGGGAACGCCCGGTTTACATTGGGATTCGAACACATTTCCGTATACGAGGTAGTCCGCACCTAACTGTTCTACTGAGACAGCATCTTCCTTTGAATGAACAGATACACCGACGGAGTCGAACCCGTCCATTTTTTTAATATCTCTTTTGAACAGTTCCAGGGGAAGCTGTATATTTTTTACTTTAAGTTCCGCGGCAACATCGGTGAAGGAATTGATACAGAATTCAACGCCGTAACGAACGGAGAGGTCCACGCATGTTCCTGTTATCGATCTGTAATCCTCCGAGGAAAGATCCTTCTCCCTGAGGATGATCATATCGGGTCTTGCTTTTACTATCTTCTCGAATTGTTCGAAGAACGGTATTTTTGACAGATGTCGATCGGTCACTGCAACGATCAAGTTCATACCCTCACATAATCATTGAAGACAGGCTGTAATCCTTTTTTCACCAGCGCATCCCTTATCTCTTTGACACTTCGGTCATCCGAGATATCGAACTGATTGTCCCCTTTTTTCTCTGTGTGTCCGCCGATACCCACATCCACTCCCCCGGATATCCTGGTGGCGCATAACCCTACGACATTATCTCTGAACAGCGGGCTTTCTCTTGATGAAATTGTTTCACCCGCGAACGGCATGAAGATGCGATATGCCAGAGCTACTTGTAAAAGCTGTTTTTCCGTCACCGAAGTGAAATCTCTGTTGCTGTTCTTGAACGACCTCAGCCGCGGAAGCGAGAATGAGATCTCCGCGTGGGGATATTTTCTCTGTATGAGGTATCCGTGAACCCCGCAGGAGAAGGCATCCGTTCTGAAATCACCCAATCCCAATAATGCGCCGAAAGAAACCCCTCTCATTCCTCCGATGACGGCCCTTTCCTGTGCGTTGAACCTGTATGAGAAGATACGTTTCGGTCCGGCCTGATGAAGTTCCGCATAAAGGGACGGATCGTATGTTTCCTGGAATACGGTCACATAGTCCGCGCCGCATTCGCGGATGTAGGCATAATCGCTGCTGTTGAGAGGATAGACCTCGATCCCGATGCTGCTGAAGTACCGGGAGGCAGTTCTCACGCATTCGCCGATATATTCCACATCCGAGAATTTTTTTGATTCTCCCGTGAGAATGAGGACCTCCGTCAACCCGGATTCCGAAATAGACCGCATTTCTTCGTCAACCTGTTCCAGTGACAATCTCGCTCTTTTTATCTCATTATCCCTATTGAACCCGCAGTAAACGCATTTATTCTCACAATGATTCGAAGTATAGATCGGGGTGAAAATGTTCACTGAATTCCCGAAGAATCTTCTGGTCTCCTCTTTCGCTCTTGAGGCCATCATTTCGATCATCGGCTCCGCGGCAGGAGACAATAAAGCTCCGAGATCCTCGATATTCAATCGTTCTTTCTCAAGGGCAAAGAGAACATCTTTCTCCTTATAGTTCCAGGGATCGAATTTTTCCCTGTATTTTTGAAGATTCAATAGGATGTCCGATTCTATTTGTTCCATATGCTCGTGATATTCTTCGGCATCGGTGAATTCCTTTACCATGTCATCTATCCTCAAGGAATCCGGTCAGTGGGCTGGAGGCTTCGCCTTTGTCCAATACTCTTCCGAAACCTGCCAAATATGCAAGTCTTCCTGCCTCTATCGCATTTTTGAATGCGGTCGCCATCATCGGGATATCATCGGCTGTTGCAATGGCAGTATTGGCCATTACCGCAGAACAACCTATTTCCATCGCCTCGCATGCCTGCGAGGGACGTCCTATTCCGGCATCGACGATTATGGGCAGATCGATCTCTTCTACCAATATCTTAATGAAATCTTTTGTCAGGAGGCCTCTGTTGCTGCCTATCGGCGCACCCAGAGGCATGATGGCGGCGGCGCCCGCTTCCGCCATCGATCTTGCTGCGGAAAGATCAGGCATCATGTACGGCATCACGGTGAATCCTTCGTCGGAAAGGATCTTCACCGCACGTACCGTCTCACAATTGTCCGGAAGAAGATATCTGGAATCCCTTATTATTTCGATCTTGATCATATCGCCGCATCCAAGTTCTCTGGCAAGCATAGCTATTCTGACCGCCTCTTCCGCAGTCCTTGCTCCGGAAGTGTTGGGCAGAAGGCACAATCCTTTCGGAATGTGGTCGAGGATATTCTCCTCGCCTCCCGCATTGGTACGTCTCACAGCAAGTGTGGCTATCTCGACACCGCCGCATTCCATGACGGTTCGTATGAGATCGAGCGAGAACTTCCCGGAACCGAGTATGAATCTTGATCCGAAGTATTTGTCCCCGATCTTCAGTCTGTCTTCCATTTTCAAACCTTCTTGTTCATAAGTACCGCGATGACGGTGTTCGCCATATGCCCAGCGCAGATGTTCACTCGGGGAGACATCATGACTGAGTTCCAGAATTCCATATCGATCCCGTCGCCGCACACATACAGTCTTTTCATGGCATGTTCGGTTCTGATATCGTTTGATTTCCCGTAACCGGCCATTCCCGAACCGGAAACCACAATGATATCCGGACATTTTATCAGCAGATTATTGATGAGCATCGCTTTTTCTGTTGGATCATCCAGAGCTTCGCACACTATATCGCATTTTTTGAAGATATTCTCCAGATTGTCGGGATCGAGTTTCACGAAATGTTTTTCGATCTCGATATTGGGATCCATGAACGAGATGAGTTCTGCGGTAGCATCGGTCTTTCTCATCCCGAGATGCCTATAGTAATAATTCTGCCGGGTCATATTCGAAATGTCGACAGTGTCATGATCCGCGATAACCAGTTTTCCCACTCCCGCACGGGAAAGCATCATCGCGATGTTGGAACCCAATCCTCCGAGTCCCGCGATGCCTACCGTGGCATTCTTTAGAACATCGTTGACATCATTTCCGTGCTTTTGAACTCTGGCAGCTTCATAATCGCTTCTGTAGGGTGCCGGCATTGTGTTAGCCTCCGCCAACGAATGAAACGATTTCCATACAATCCTCATCCTTTAACATCACCGACGAATATTTTTCCTTGGGGACGATGCATCCGTTCAGTTCGACCGCGATCTTGATGTTGGCATAGTTACAGGAAAGAATGAAACATTCCAGGGAAACCGACTCTGATATCTGCACATCTTTTCCGTTGACCTTCATATGACGGTGATGGCGTTATCAGATATTAGGTCTTACTTTCAGGATCAGGTTCCTGAGTTCGTGCACTGCCTTGGGGATATCATCCTGCGAGATCGCTGCCGATACTACCGCCACTCCGTCGGCGCCCGCTCGGATAACATCTTGTATATTTCCTCGGTTTATGCCTCCGATGGCAATAACGGGGATCTCAACAGCCTGTTTGATCAGGAACACTGCATCCAATCCAAGATTCTGTACTGCGTCTGCTTTCACCGCGGTGCTGAATATAGAACCGATGCTGACATAATCAGCACCTTCGGCCTCCGCTTTAACGGCTTCATCGACGTTGTGGACAGTGATACCTATAAGCTTGTCTTCACCGATCAGTTCTCTCGCTTTGTTCATGGGCATATCGGATTGTCCCAGATGTACGCCGTCCGCGTCGGAGAGTATCGCAATATCAACATTATTATTGACAATGAATAGTCTCATGTACCGATCGGAAATGTTTTTGATGATCATTGCCTGTTCGAGCATTTCTTCCGGAGTAGAATCCTTCATTCTGAGTTGAACCGCATCGGCACCTCCAGCATAGGCAAGTTCAGCCGTTTCGGATTCCGATCTTCCTCCGGATGCTTCGCGGTCGGTCACAACATATAACTCGAACATGAGTGCACGATTCTATTGTAGGTTATAAAAGATTAGGGCAAACAACACAGGCCTTTAGATTTTCAAGCTGAAAATGATAATCCCATACAACCAATTATCATTTTTTGCTTTGATTTTTATTTCTTACATTTGAATGATATTAATAACCGAATATTACATGTTAGAATTCTTTTAATTTAAAATTTATGCATAATATGTCAAATATTTATATTATGACGTCATTATATGCATAATGTTTACAGAGAGTGAGCTAAAGGTCTTAAATCAGATCAACCGTGGAAATTCCACTGTTGAAGGAATAGCAGATGCATTGAAGCTTACAAAACGGCAAACATACAGACTGGTGAAATCATTAACGGACAAAGAAACCATAAGAAAGAAAGAGGGCAATATCGTACTTGAAAAAAAGACGCACATAACATTTCTTGTAAAGGTCTTGGAGGCTTCAGAGATATTTTGCAAAATATTATCCGATAGTGGATTGGATATCCTTGGAGAGTTAAACGAAGAGAGGACCATGAAGGAATTGACTCAGTGCCTGGGCATTCACCAGTCAACTGTTTCAAGAAAACTCAGTCAAATGACGGTATTGAGTATGGTGCATAAACAGGGTACAAGATATTTCATAAATCCACATCGTCGGGAATTGATAGATCTGTCGGATTCATACAGAGCTTATAAAAAGACAAACGATAGCAGAATACCGGCAGGTTCGGAGGTTTATCACAATTCTAAAGATCTGATAGTGTTTTCAAATAATAATGTATTGAATATGAAAACAACTGCGTTTTCTAAATATGATCAATACGGCATCACATTCTACCCCGGAACGGTGTATTATTGTAATAAAAAGGAAGATCCGACTCTGACGGAGATATTCCTCCATTCTTTGTATGTCTTGGAAACTGCCGATTCATGGAGATTAAATATGATGGCTCTGATCCTTTATGTCAAGTTCAGAAAAGAATTATGCGATGTGAGCAATTCTATCAAAAACGATATGGATGCAGTTCTCTTAGGAGAGAATATTAATGGCTGGGTCCCCCTTAAGGAGATGCAAGAACGAGCAGAGATGTATGGAGTGAATCTCTATGATAGTTGAATATTCTGCGATAACAAAACTTTTCAAAGAACTGGATTCTGCCACGCGGATCGAAATGAATGTCTACATGATAGGTGGCGGCGCGATGATGAAACACAACTTCAAAGCAGAAACCAAGGATATCGATCTTGTCGTTAATACTTACGAAGAATTTGTTGAATTTTCTCATCTGATGGAGAGGTTGAGCTTTAATTCACAGCGGCCCGAACCGGAATATTCGCGCATGAATGTATCCCAAGTGTTTGTGCGCGGCGATTACAGAATAGATATATTCTTCAACAAAGTATGTCGAAAATTGGCTTTTTCGGAAGGTATGGTCAGACGTTCTTTGTTGGATGCGTCCTTTGAGAAAATAGACCTCTACATTTGTGCTTTGGAAGATATACTGTTGTTCAAGTCGATAACAGACCGGGAGGGGGACTTGGAAGATTGTATAAGGATATTGTATAACCATAAAAACGATTGGAATGTGATCTTGGAAGAGGCGAAGGATCAGTCGAAAAAGGGAGAAGAAGTATGGATAACCTGGATAACTTCAAGGTTTGAGGATCTTTCTGAGCGCGGAGCAGTCATCCCGATACTTCCGGAACTGAGAAAGTTATCTGACGAATATATAGCAAAATGGGAAGAGAGTTTGGCTCCTCTCCTTGAAGAGGAGGATAAGGATAATTGATCAGAATTCGCAGCGTTTGCTGAGTTCTGTGGGCATATACATCGGGCGGACAGGGTATCCTTTCGATTCGGTTTTGACCCTGTCGATAACATCATCCAATGTCATCTCCACGTCGGCATTCTCGGATCTGACATAGACCTTCAGTTTTCCTGTGCCGACCTCGCTTTCTCCGATGACCGCGTTGAAAGAGCACCAGTCCTGCTTAGCGCGTCTGACCTTCTTTCCGACAGTGGCATCGGTATCATCAACCGAGACACGCACGCCCTCAGCTCTGAGTTTAGCGGCCATTTCCTTCGCCGCGGGGACGAAATCCTCGGACATGGGCATTAAGCGCACTTGTTCGGGTGTGATCCACACGGGCAGATACCCCGGAATGCCCGTCTTTTCGATCATGACCGCGCTGTCAAGCAGAGTGTACAGGTATCTCTCTATTGAGCCGATGACCGCACAGTGAAGTATCACAGGGTATTGTTTCTCTCCCTTTTCGTCTGTGTACGTTATGCCGAATCTTTTGGCGTTACCGATATCGATCTGAACAGTTCCGATCTCCCTCGGTCTCTTCATCTGGTCAAGCATGTGATATTCGATGTTGACCGTCCAGTAGTAATTGATGCCGTCCGGGTAAAGGTGGATCAAAGCGTCGCGGCCGTGTTTTATACAAAGTCCGCGGATCAATTCTTTATTGTCTTCGAACGCTTTTCTTGAAGAGAAATTAACAAGCATGTCATATTCTCTGTCGACTTTCTCGATCTCATCGTAGATATCTCCGTCAAGCAATGCGAAGTAGTCCTGTGCTTCCGGTATGTTCTTGCAGATCACATGGAAATCTGGCATGTTGAGCCTTCTTGTCCTGAAACACAACATGCATTCTCCGGACTGTTCAAGTCTGTATGAATCCGCAACCTCGAACGCTCCGAAAGGCATCTGTTTGTAACTTATGTTCCAGTTGCGTATCATCGCGAACTGTTGATGACAGGCGGCATATCTGAGCACGAAACTTTTTTTGCCGGTGTTGACAGTGTACAATCTGTCTCCGAACAATTCCGCATGTTCTTTCACTGCGGGCTCGTCGAGAGAGAACATGTTGGTCCCCTTCACATGATATACACTTATTCCCGAGTTGTTCACGATCTGTGTGGAATAATCCGATATCAGGTCGAACATCATGGCCGCGTGGGGTGCAAGGCACATATGACCCACATCGGACATGGTCTCCCACTGTATGCCGAATTTCTTGCATAATCTGAGATATTCAGGTTCTCCGGATGCGGCAGCCTCTTTCCCAAGGGCTTCCTTGTCGATCATCGCTCTTACGCAGTCGGATCCGCCTTTGTAATCCTCGATCGGTATCTCTTTTCCGTCGGGAGTGAGTATGAAGTAAGTGTCCTTTCCCTTGGGGGCGGTCTTCTCTTCTTTGCCCTTGAAATCCCTGGAAAGTTCCGAGAGCGGGTGGCCCTTGCATTTGATGTCGAATGCCTTGTACCATCCGAAAGGTGCTCTGGTGACCTCAGTGCCCGAAGATACAATGATATCTTTGACGGCGTCGAGAAGTGCCACACTGGCTTTGGGTTTCGCAAGGTCGCTGCTCAGGTGAGCGTACGGATAGAGCATTATGCGTTCCGCACCGACCTTTTCTTTGGTTGTCAAAATGTCCTTGGCCGCTTCCGCCGCTACCAGTGAGATCTTGTTCTCATCATCGCTTTCCACGGTGATGAAGACTACCAATACCTCTTCCATCTTGCCGTCGTGCATGCTTTCGGGTATCTCTTCTGCAACTTTCGTGCGGTCTTTTGCCTGGAACTCCATCGAGTCGGCGTGAATATACAATGCTCTCATGAGATCAGCATTCCTTTGAGATCCCATTATCACGGAATCTCTTATGAAGCCTGCATATTTAGGGTGGTATTAATAAGGTTTGAATGAAACGCCTATAACCGGTATATTTTAGGAACTATCCCCACAATATATTTTTATAATGAACTGACATTGCAAGAATCGGTATTAATGGCTGACGACGAGGTTAAGGTCAAGAAAGAGAGAGACCCCATAATGGTGGTCTGTTTTGTGGTTTTCTTAATTGCATCGCTCTCTGTAGTGGGAGCGTCGGTATACAATGATGTTAGGGGCGACAGCACGACAGCCGTCGTCGGAGACAATGTTTCAGTGGATTATGTCGGGTCCTTCAACGATTTCTACGAGGGAACCAACTACGTGGTCTTTGATACGAGCCGCTGGTCAGTGGCAAACAATGACAATGTCCCGAAGGGCAGCAGCTTTACTCTGAAAGCTGAGAACCAATACAAGCCCTTATCCTTCAAGGTCGGAGGTACAGATGTTCTCAAAGTGTTCGGTGATGCGGTAATAGGTCACAAGGTCGGCGATACGATACGCGTAGTGGTTCCGGCAGGCCAGGGTTACAACGGCCCGGACACGCTGACAACAATACAGTCATCCACCACATATACGGTCCCGCTGACCGAGAAGATAACTGCATCACAGTTCGCCGATCTTTACGGATTCACACTCACAGGTACCGTGAACCTCGAGAAATCGGTATACGGCTGGCCTGCGTTCGCGGCTCTTAACACTTCGGACAGTACGGTCACGATAACATACAACCCCGTTGCGGGTCAGGAATATGCTGTCGTCGACAACGATTTCGGAAAGCTGACGTACAAAGTAACTACGGTGGCTTCGACGATAAGTTTCACTCAGCAGGTCTCGAATTTCACAGTGGTATCACAGTCGGGAAGTGTAAAGAACATCCAGATGATAGAGGTTGATCTCGGAACGGAGAAATATCTCATCACATCCGTGACAGACACCAACAATGACGGAATTTCAGACAGTTTCACCTACAAGACAGTCGGTGAGACGGTCAACGAGGACCTCTACTTTATCATCGAGATAAAATCGATAAACTGATCTTATTCTAAAACCGATTCGATCTTGGACAGGACGTCTTTGGGGGTCCTGCCCAAGACCTTCAGTGTTGTCCCGTTCTTTTGATCCGTATCGTATATCACATCGGGGACAACACCTCCGTTGCCTTCGATGACATTCTTTATGGTTGTTTTCCAATCCGATCCTCTTCTTTCGGATCTGATCACAGACAGACCTACCTCTTCCATTATGTCCAGAATATGTCCGTTGGAAGAGATGTTCGCAACGGATCTGACGGCAGGGTTGCTGTTCATGGCTTCCAGTACGATGTAAGAAAGATGATCCGCAGCTCCGAATTTTGCCTGACCGTTCTTCACGATAAGACCGTTATGAACAGTCAATCCCCCGTCTATACCCGCAACATCCTCTGGGCCGGCGGCATCGGGTATCGCAAAAGCGATATTGATACCGTTCTTCGGGACCAGCCGGTGAGGAATAATCTCAATTAGTTCTGCGGATACGGTGTCCAATGTATCCAAGACCCCGAACCTGACAGCATCACTGTTGTCATAAACCATCGAATTGACAACAACCTCCCCCTTACCTATCGCATACTGAGTGGATATCGCCTTTTGGATAAGTTCTCTGGACTTCAAAACGGAATTCACAAGGTCCAATCCCTTGGAAAGATTGGCGGTGATGTAAGAGGATAACGTACAGCCGCTGCCGTGTCCCGCTTTGTTGAGACGCGGATTCCTCATTATCGTGAATTCAGACGACAGATACAGGTAATCAATGATGTTCTTTGTATCCATGTGTCCTCCCTTCAGGAGAACGGACGACCCTTCCTTACCAATAAGTTCGCAGGCCAGCATGGCATCGTCCTCGTTGCGGATCTTCATGCCGGACAGGACCTCTGCCTCATGTCTGTTCGGGGTTACGAGTTCACACATCGGAAGAAGGTATTTTCTCAGGGCCTTCGAAAGCCCTTCTGTGGAAAGCGAGTCTCCGACCGTGGCGATCATCACCGGATCGATGACCAACGGAACATCATGGTCCTCTAAAGTATCAGCGACGACCTTCACTGTCTTTTCGCTGTAGAGCATGCCTGTTTTGACTGCTCCGATATCACAATCTTTCAGTACAGCGTCAAGCTGTGCTTGGATGATATCTTCCGGAATCGGGAAGACCTCGCTCACCTCAAATGTATTTTGAGCGGTGACGGCAGTGATAACGGTAGTGGCGTGAACGCCGAGTGATGCCATGGCCTTAATGTCAGTTTGTATGCCGGCACCACCGATCGAATCGGAACCGGCGATCGTTAAAGCTGTTTTCATTACCGAGGTCATGACATATTCTCTATTTAAATCAAGATAGAAGAGGAATAGGATTATATTTTCAATCGTTGCTGAAAGATAACAGGAAAGAGCCGGGAAAGGCATGGGAAGAACCATGAGTAAGCTGAACAGTGCGATCGTGAAGGAATACGGATTGAGTGCGGGAGCGATCATGGTAGGCATAGCCGATGCCGGGGATTTTGACTTGGCACCGGACGATTTCAAGCCGTCAGACAATCTGGAGAATTGTCGTTCCGTCGTAGTGCTGGCTGCCCCGTTCTCAAAAGAGTCTTTACAACGAACTTTTGTCGAGTATACCGATACTCGTAATGAGACGTACAAAAGGATGGATAACATCGCAAAGGAAGTTGCCAAGCAAATAACGCGTGCGGGGTACAAAGCAAAGGCAGTAGGCGGCATAGGAGGTAAAAAATGGATCGACGGTACGAATCACGGACACATATCTCTAAAACACGCCGCAGAACTTGCCGGCCTCGGCGTCATCGGTAAAAATTATCTGTTGATCAATCCCGAATACGGTACCCGCCTTTGGTTCAGTGCCGTTCTTACCGACGCGGAACTGACCCCTGATGAAAAAGCCGGATACTCATTCTGTGATGACTGTAATAAATGCGTTGAGATGTGCCCGTCGAAAGCATTGGACGACATCAATTCATTCGGGAAGAAAGCATGCTCCAGAACATGTTTCAAAATGGTAGACAAAAAGTGGATGCTCGTGTGTTTCTTGTGTCGTAAGGTGTGTCCTTATTGTTTTGGTGAAGAAAAGGATCAAACAGACTGATAATGCCTGTTATTTTCGCGACAGACCCTCTTTGAACAGGAAAGATGATTAGAGATAATTAAATAAAAGCTGAACATAGTCCTAAGGTGATGAAGGTATTCAGCGTTCACTTCGTTTTGAAAGGAAAAGCAGACTACAAGGATTTAGCTCCGGTATTCCCTCAGATTCTGACATCTCTTTTGGAAGAGATCGGACAGATGCCGGAGGAAGAGGAGATCATGCAGATGTTCATCGACATCAACGTTTCGGATCTCGAGCGCAACAGGAAACCCGAGGGATACAACAGGAAGGGAAAGATGAGGTTGATCTTCCCTACAGACCGTAAGGAATTCTATCTCAAAGGATACAGTAAAACAACGGATTTTACAAAAATAACCGAAATAATATCAGGGGTTCTGAATTCGGCAGGCATAAAATTCGAGGTCCTTCACAACGACCGAACCGATTTTGATTAAAATTATATTCTTTTCAGAATATATTTAGGATATTTTTTTCGACTAATAATTCATATAAGAATAAAAACATCAATTGTCGATAAATACCACAATTCGAATAAAGTATCAGATCGATGAGAGATCGGAGGGTTGAAGATGAACAAGACAAAACCGGATAATGTGCCTAAGGGCGAGAATAACAAGAAAGGATTGAGATTCGAGACATTGCAGCTCCACAAGGGTCAGGAGGTCCCGGATCCGGTATCGGACGCCAGGGCGGTTCCGATATATCTCACTACATCGTATGTATTCAAGAACTGCAAATCCGCTGCGGACAGGTTCGCCCTGAAAGAAGCGGGGAATCTATACGGCCGGCTGACAAATACAACCCAAAGCGTTCTCGAAGACCGTATCGCCGCATTGGAAGGCGGGGCTGCAGCGCTCGCAACCGCATCCGGGGCTGCGGCGATAACATACGCGTTCCAGAATATCGCTTTCGCAGGGGACCATATCGTTGCGGCAAACAATCTTTACGGCGGGACCTACAATCTTCTCGAACACACTTTCAAGAAGTTCGGAGTAAGAACCACGTTCGTTGACCCCACCGATCTCGACAATTTTGAAAATGCTATCGAAGAGAACACAAAGGCAGTGTTCATCGAAACCTTCGGAAACCCCAATTGCGATCTTTTGAACGTGGAGAAGGTCGCCGAGATCGCTCACAAACACAATATAATCTTGATAGTCGACAACACATTCGCCACACCGTATCTGTTCAGACCGTTGGAGCACGGAGCAGACATAGTAGTGGAATCGGCAACGAAATTCATCGGTGGGCACGGAACCGTTCTCGGCGGTATAATAATTGAAAGCGGTAAGTTCGACTGGAAAGCAAGCGGAAAATATCCTCAGCTTGTGGAACCGGATGTGAGTTATCACGGAGTGAGTTTCTACGAATCATTGGGACCTGCGGCGTTCGTTACACGGATAAGAGCCGTTCTGTTAAGGGACATGGGAGCAGTGATATCTCCAATTACGGCGTTTGTCCTCCTGCAGGGATTGGAGACATTATCGCTTCGCGTTGAACGCCATGTGGAGAATGCGCTTAAGGTGGTGGAGTATCTCTCGAAACATCCGAAAGTGGTCAAGGTCAATCATCCGTCGATAAAAGGTCATCCCTCGCACAAGCTGTATGAGACATACTTCCCCAACGGAGGAGGTTCGATCTTCACCTTCGATGTGAAAGGCGGGACGGAAGAGGCGACAAAATTCATCGACAGTCTGGAATTGTTCTCTCTTCTCGCAAATGTGGCAGATGTGAAATCGCTGGTCATACACCCGGCGACCACAACCCACTCTCAGCTGAACGAAAAGGAACTGAAAGAGCAGAACATCAACTGGAATACGATACGTTTGTCTATCGGGACCGAGAACATCAAGGATATTCTGGCCGATCTCGAACAGGCATTGGAGAAGATCTGATCAAACTTCTTTCAGGAGTTCATTCCAGCATGATTCTATCAGCTGGGTCTCCTGTCTTATTATTTCTTCTCTTGCCATGAGTGATGCCATTGCTTCCGATATCTGAATATCGGTGGAAAGGGACGAGGTCCCTCCGTAGGAGGTACGTCTGTCTACGCACGACGCCACAGGCAGAATATCGAAGATATCCTTTTCGATCAGAGGCGAGAACTTTTTGAATTGCTCTATGCTCAGATCTTCGAGTTTCTTCTTTTTCTCGATACAATATCTCACAGCCTCTCCGACGATGCCATGCGCTTCTCTGAAGGGAACCCCTTTCACGACAAGATAGTCGGCCATATCGGTGGCATTGATGAATCCCTTTTCGGTTGCTTCCAGCATTCTCTTGGAATCAACGGACATTGTGGAGATCATCTTCGCCATCATGTGTGCGCAGTCCGACACGGTGTTAAGAGAGTCCATGATCGCTCCCTTGTCCTCCTGCAGGTCACGGTTGTAGGAAAGGGGAAGTCCTTTCATCATCACGAGGGAGGAGATCATACTTCCTACAACGGATCCGGCTTTTCCTCTGACAAGTTCGGCTATGTCGGGATTCTTCTTCTGCGGCATTATCGATGATCCGGTGGAATATGCGTCCGCGATCTCGATGAAACCGAATTCCTGCGATGACCATAGGATCAGCTCCTCACAAAGAGAAGAAAGATCAACGGCGGTTGCAGATGCACAGAACGATAGTTCCAGGACATTGTCTCTGGATCCTACCGAATCCATCGAATTCTCTGTGGGAGCTTTGAATCCAAGCAATTTGGACGTCATGTCCCTGTCGATCGAATACGTTGTTCCCGCGAGAGCGGCAGAGCCCAGAGGGCATTTATCCATTCTTTCCATCGCATCGAGGAATCTGTCTGCGTCTCTTGAGAATCTGAATGCATGTGCCAGCATATGCTGTGCCAACGTGATTGGTTGCGCATGCTGCATGTGGGTAAATCCGGGCATTACAGTGTTCCCATGGTCTTTTGCAAGGTCGATCAAGCTCATGATCAACTCATCGATATCCAATACGGTTTCCAACACAACATCCCTGAGATACATTCTGAGGTCGGTCGCAACCTGATCGTTCCTGCTTCTGCCGGTGTGAAGTTTTCCTCCCACAGGACCTATCATCTCCGTCAGTTTGAATTCGACGTTCGTGTGAATGTCTTCAAGAGAATCGTCTATCACAAATTCCCCCTTCTCCATTTTATCAACGATGGTTATGAGCCCTTTGATTATCTTGTCGGCATCCTTTGCGGGAATTATCTTACATTTCTTCAGCATCTTTACGTGGGCAAGCGATCCCATAACATCGTAGAATGCAAGTGCGGAATCGACATCCAGGGATGATGTGAACTTGAGAACGGATTCGTCGGTCTCGCCTTCGAATCTGCCTGACCAAAGAGCTTGTTTGGACATTTTATCACTTCTTTTGTGCTTTTGCGGCGGTCTTGTCCGGGAGGCCCCAGCAATAAATGAATCCCACTGCCGAGGTATGATCGAATTTGTCGCCTTTTGCGTATGTCGAAAGTCCCTCGTCGTACAGTGAGTACGGAGATTTCCTTCCGACGACGGTACAGTTTCCCTTGTGGAGTTTCACACGTACCGTACCGGTCACATGTTTCTGTGTTTCGTCGACGAATGAGTTGATGGGGGAACGAAGGCCTCCGAACCACAGTCCGTCGTATACCATCTCACAGAACTTGTGTTCTATGCTTCTCTTGAATTCTATGACGTACTTTGTGACGGTCATCGCTTCCAGCGCACGGTGAGCGGTTATCAGTGTGACGGCAGCGGGGCATTCGTAGGTCTCTCTGCTCTTTATTCCGACCAGACGGTCTTCGACATGGTCAATGCGTCCGACACCGTTGTCGCCAGCTATCTTGTATAACGATTCAATGAGGGTGATGCCGTCCATCTTCTTTCCGTTGAGTCCCACAGGGATACCGCTCTTGAATTCTATTTCCACATACTCCGGATCATTGGATGCTTTTATCGGATCTACTGTGTGTACCCAAACACCGGCGGGAGGTTCAGCCCACGCATCTTCGAGAACACCGCATTCGCAGGATGCTCCCCAAAGATTCTCGTCTCTGGAGTAAGGGCTTTCTTTCTTCACAATGATCTCGATATCGTTCTCTTGAGCGTATTTGATCTCTTCCTCTCTGGTCATCACCCATTCTCTCATGGGCGCGATGATCTTCAGGTCCGGGTCCATCGAAACGATCCCCACATCGAATCTTACTTGGTCATTGCCTTTTGCGGTGCAGCCGTGTGCGATGTATTTTGCACCCTCTCTTTTGGCAACTTCTACAAGCTTTTTCACGATCAGCGGTCTGGCGATGGCGGTACTGAGCGGGTAGATATTCTGATACATGGCATTCGCTTTCAAAGCGGGCCATACGTACTCCTCGACAAATTCTTTCCTGGCATCGACATATTCAGCCTTTATGGCACCGTTCCTGAGGGCGCGAGCAACAATATCATCACTGCTGGGAGGCTGACCGACGTTTATTGCAACTGCAATCACATCAAGATCATATTTGTTCTGAAGCCAGCGGATCGCCACGGATGTATCCAATCCTCCGGAATACGCCAGAATGATCTTGTCCTTACATTCTCCTTTTTTGGTGTTGCTTTTTTTGCCGCATGCCATGTTATCATCTTTTGGTATTCCTTCGTCATTTAAATTTATTATCAGTGGGAGGCCGGAGGGCAGGGAATACATCTGTTCCTTATTCTCTTTCTAGAAATGTGAGAGTGAGGCCGTTTTATTGAGACGAATGCAGCGAGATATATGATCCGGCCCAATGGTCAAAATGTGTAAAAATATCCAATTTTTTCATTTCATGTTTGCATTGTGTGATATGAGGATCCGTATGAGGGTGCAGATCCAAGAGTTTTAGCAGAGGTTCCTATGTTCGGATGGTATTTCCTTTTGGTATGGAGAGAGTAAAAAATTATAGAGTGAGACTCGGTTACGTCAATCGTTGTACATAGTGTGTACGCACTTCGTCGGAAAACGGGAGTTTAACAGAACGGGATGATAAAATGAAAATGAAAAATAAAAACGAAGGAGAAGGCAGTTTGATCCTTCGCCGGAATTCGCATAAGATGTGTATGTCAGCGATATTGATGTTTGCTGTCGCACTCCTCGCGATGACGGCGGTATCCATCACGGATTCCGGTGAGTCGGATGCGGCCACGGGAACCGTGGTATCCGGGACCGCAGATATTACAATAAATGTGTCGGCATGGGATGACACTCAGGATCTGGTTTTCGTTGCCACTTACAATGGCACGGAGAGCTATGTGCAGATCACTGCGGCTAACGCGACGAGCGGAAGCGCAATAATACACGTAACAGGAATATTAACGTATAGTCTGGGACCCGCGACTTTCCGGATCACAGCTACAGACCTTGCCGCTGCTTCTCTTTCCTCTGGGGCGACGATAACGATCACCTTTACATATGTCGTATATGACGAAGTAATAGTTACAGACGCTGGCGGCAATTTTACTATGAGTTCTTGGACAAATGTATTGATGGAAAGCGGATCCTACTATAAAGTAAGAGGAGAACCAGGCAGCATAAGTTTTACGCTTTCGCCCAGTAATCCGGGATACTATCGCAGCACAGGTATTTTTTCAGGGGGAACAAGTGCATATATGGACGTCTATACAACGGATCTCACAGTTTTCTTAGATAATACATTAGTTTTGCATACTTTCGATCTGATCGCAGTGGAAATGTATGAAGTCACCGTGGGAATTCTTAATCCGATGGAATACAGTGTTACCTTTGTTCCCTCAATTATTTATAGTAGCCCAGGTAATGGTTTCAGAAATGTAACCGGCAACGTCGGATACGTGGATGCCGGTTACACCGGAACATTCACAGTGGGTACCGCACTCGGGGATCCCTATTACAGGATCACAGGCATAACGGATCTCGATACACCGTACGTGCCGGGAATATTCGACACAGCAGTAACATGCACCGTCGAAACGCCCACAGACTCGACGACAGTTGTCGGGATCACCGTGACAGAGATGTACAAGGTGACTGTCGGAGACGGTATCGGATACGATGTTATATTTACAGAGGCCACACACTCTTCTGTCGGCCCGGGTTTCAGAGGCTTATCAAGTAATGTTGCATATATTGACGCCGGCTTCATCGGAAACTTCGAGATAAACACAATATTCGTTGATCCGTACTACAGGTTGGTAGACGTAACAGGCATCTACATACCATACGTACCCCCACTATTCGAGACAACGGCAATAGGCACTGTTACGCCCACAGCCTCGATGATAGTTGGGGTTACCGTAGAGGAGATGTATGCGATCACTGTTGGAGCCGCCACTCCAATAGGATACGACGTCGTCTATCAAGCCTCGGTTGACGAGACCCCCGGTGACGGTTTCAGGACCGCGTTCGGAAAAGGTGTATTCATTGATGCCGGTTACAGCGGAACCTTCACCGTGAGTACCATAATCTCAGGCCCTTACTATAGGATCTTGGACATAACGTTCGTCGACGTACCGTACATACCCGGAATATTTGAGGTAACAGCAACATGCACAGTTACACCCGCGGATTCGGCGAGAGTCGTCGGGATCACCGTGACAGAGATGTACGCGGTCACCGTAGGAATTCTTAATCCGACAGATTACACCGTTACCTTTGCATTGGCGGCTGACGAGACCGTCGGTAACGGCTTCAGGAACGTGACCGATAACATCGGATATGTGGACGCCACTTACATCGGAACCTTCACTGTAGATACAGTGTTCGCGACTCCAGACTACTACAGGCTGGCAGAGATAACGTTCATTGATGTTGCATATGTTCCGGGAATACTCGACATAACAGCAACATGCACAGTTACACCCGCAGACTCGACGATAGTCGTCGGGATCACCGCAATACCGATGTACGAGATAACATTCTCGGCGGGAACAGGTACGTCCTATTACCCCGGGCTTGCTACGACACACAATGTGGGCGACAACGGATTCAGACAGGATCCCTTCACGGCGGCAGTCGATGTGTTCTACGTTGATGTCGTGTACACC